>Ga0315280_10000143_pt1 | contig 132223 bp, 132 predicted proteins | sample YL17G06_40_MG_FD_203697 | JGI IMG/M metagenome (GOLD analysis project Ga0315280, IMG submission 203697) | Sediment microbial communities from Yellowstone Lake, YNP, Wyoming, USA - YL17G06_40 | ecosystem: Environmental > Aquatic > Freshwater > Lake > Sediment | place: USA: Wyoming | collected... | reverse complement strand
AGGCATGTTGCTTAATGCTCAAGCGGCAATCAACGGCCAAAAGAGGGAGAAGATCCTGAGCATAGCCTACTACGCAAATTGAGAGGAATAGACATGAAACAATCGATAAAGGGACAAGCTCTAAAGTCTCTCCGCTAATACCACGATTGCTTACATCGGGTTCTAGAGAACTTCGTTATCGATGATCCCACTAATCGCTTCTAGTCGGGGAAAAGTAGGATGTTCCATCGTCTAGTGCTCATAGTTCCCAAAGGATCGTCCAAGTGGATGGAAAAGCAGATTCTGACATCTCAGAGGGCAAGTCCTGAAACTTGGGAGGAAGCCTTCGATTGGATCAGAATGGAAGTAGCCACATAGATCTGGCTATCAGCACGAGCAGGATCCTGATCGTCGCCATGAAGCCCCAGCCAACGGTGAATCCTATCACGAACCTTCCCTTGAACGTGTCGAAGTATCCTGGACTTCCCTTCTCGATCGATCTCTTTACGAATGTATTCGCCACGACGGCCCCGATCATCTGGGATGAAGCCGTTATCAAGCCCATATATCCATAGTAACCCGGTGCCGCGCCAGTCATGAATGCGATGAGGAATGATGGTTTATGGAAGACGAAGTCAGTAACGGCGTAAATGACCGCGCCAGCCACGAAAGAGACCAACATCAGATCCCTTCTGAAGAGGTAGCCCGTCCAGATCCACTTCTGCCACCTAGCCCAATTTGCGGCCCCGAGGGGCCAATAGTTAATGGTATTCGGATAGGCTCCCGAGGGGATGGGCGAAAGTGTCCACAGGAACGTTGTGAAGAGGAAGCTGCTGAGGATCCCAAGGGCCACCAGGATGATGAAGGTCTTGAGGTATTCTGCCTTGCTCGCATCCAGGATGTCCGCCTGCTTGAAGGACTGCGCGAGGCCTGCCCCGCCGATATCCCCTATCTGCATGATGCCGCCGAATCCATAGAAGGGAGGGGCTGCAAACCAGATCGACTTGTCGCTCCAACCGCTGAAGTAGATCATCAGCTGTGGGAGGAAGGGCAGATTCATCCCTCCCAGCGTCACGCCGGATGCGGCCGCTGACAGGAAGGACGTCAGGAGCGTGCCGCCGATCGTGAAGAGGGCGAGTATCCATATCGGGAAGCCAGTCAGGAAGTTGATCATCAGGACCGATGCCATGCTTGAGCCCAGATAGATCGCAAGGAGCACGTAGATGCCAGAGCCTCTGCCTTTTCCCCCGCCGCCGCTAATTCTCCCGATACCCTTGAATGCGCTGGCGAAGGATTTCCAATGCAGTATCAAGGGGATCATTATGACCGCAATGCCGAATCCGATCAGGACGCTCGCGTAGAAGTATACGAATGCCTTGTCCTCGAGCGTGTAGTAGTTCCAGGAACTGTTGAACGGGCACTCGGCGGGCCACCATCCTAGCCTCGTTATCAGCTGAGTGCCTACGAAGTAGAAGGAGATGGCGCCTATGAACTGGAAGACCGATATGTAGATCGGGAGGAGGAATCCGGCTATGATGTAGCCGATGTCGAGGGAGAAGGCGAAGCCCGCTCCGGGGAGAATGTTCGCGAGATAGGGCGTCATGTCGTATGTAGCCGCAATAGGCGATGTTGTAACTGCGGTCTCCACCCCGCCAGATGAGAGGTACGGTCCCAGGACATAGGGCAAGAATTGCACGAACGTATTGTACACAACCCCGAAGAGAGCCGAAAGCATGAAGATCCTCATCTGCCTCGGTTCCCTCTCGGCAAGGCTCAGGATCGTGTTCGCCGTGGCCGTGGCAACTGGGAACTCGAGGTTCTGCCCCTTCACGTAGACGGCGTAGGTGAAGTAGCCGACCGAGATCATCGCCATTATGCTGAAGCAGATCGCGAGCATCGACACCCCTATCGGCAAGATCCAGGCGGGATCGATGAAGACGAACTTCGTGGTCATGATGCGGGCAGCATCGCTTGGCGACGGAACCCACCAAGTGGGAACATATTGGGCGATGCCCAGGAACTTGGATTCGGCGCTGTACGCGATGTACATGTCGTAGATCGGCCCTATGAAGAAGTAGGCGTACAGGAAGGCCATCGACTGGAAGCTGAGGATGATGAAGAGCTCCTGCTTCGAGAGCGGCTGCCCAAGGAAGCGTGTGAGTTCAGACCACAGGAGTATGACGATCCACGGCCACCAGGCCGTCCCTGCCAAGCCGAGCCCTTGAATGCCGGTCACGAGGAAACCGTAGATCATGGCGGGCTGGACCAGCGCGATGGAGAAGGCGAGCGCGAGGGCGGATCTCCAGGTGAGTCCGGGCCTGAATTTCTTCTCTATTTCAACCTTCACTTCAGTAGACATGGCATTTCCCCCCTCGCTATTCTCCTTCCGATTTGGGTTTCCTTCCTAGGACCAACCCTACCTTTGATATGTAGATTTCCTTCTGAGATGGAGGTAGTGCCCTCCATATCAGGAGCTGTTTTCTCATGTTGTCTATGAATGGCCTGTTCGAATTGATCCAATCGCTCAGCAGTCCCGTAAGGCAAGTGAGGTAGAGGACTATGCTGTACCTCTGGCCCTCGGCAGCCGAGGCGGTGACCGTGAGCTTCTGGGTTATCCCAACGTCGAAGGGCGCGAGGCGAACGCTTGCGGAGAGGATCTTGTTGTCCCTATCAAGCACCTTCTTCTCCTCAATAGAGACATCTCCGAAAGTCGCGAATAGCCCCACTCCCTCAACGGCGTGCGTCTGCAGGTATTCGTTGATGAAGGCGAATATACCGTAGACTTCGTTCTCCGTCGCAACGAATGGGAGCGCAATCTCCCACTCCCTTCCAGTTGGCTTTGGTATCTTCCATCGCCTCTCGAGCGAAGGCGTCACGGTCCTTGATGCCCTGAGCGAGGGATAGAGGCTCGAGGCGACCGTTACGCCGGCTGAGGCTCCTACGACGTAGAGCACGAAGTAGGAGGAGTAGTTCGGGAAGAAGCCCTGCGGATAGAGGTTTAAGGCCCCGAATACCCAGCACCCGATGATGCCGGTCATATAGCCCAGGATCGCGCTCAGCATCGCGTGCACGACGGATTCGGCCATGAACAGCCCTCCGACGTGGAGGGGTGAGAGGCCCACGGCCATATAGATCGCGATCTCCCTCATCCTCTCGTGAACGGCACCGAGCATCATGTTGAGGACCGTGAATCCCCCGATTATCGCAGGTATGATGAGGTTCGTCATGCCTTCTGCGCTAAACCAAGCCCTGTATCGTACGACCTTCGTCTGGTTAGACTGGTAACTATAGAATATGTTGGTCTGCATCCTCAGCGAAAGCGCTATGGCAAGATCAGTAATGCCGGAAGCATTGCCGATCGGCTTGATCGCTGCGCTCTCGATCTGGGTCCTCTCCCTAAGCAGCAGGCAGAGCCTGAAGGGCATGATCATTATCCTGTCCCCTTCGAAGTGAGCGGGAACGCCGCCCTCCCTCATCGCTATCGGGATTACGGGGGTGATGGACTCGCCATCAAGATCCCTGATGCCGGTCGTCCCCGACCACAGGGCCTTCCCATCGAATATGCCTATGATCTTCAAGTCTAGGCCGAGGAAGTTTATCGTCGATCCCTCGCGAATTGGCCTGCCTAGCTCCTTCGTCAAGTTGTCTGAGGCCCCCTCGCTCATGAGGCAGACGTATGTGTCCTCCGGCAGAAGCCACCTGCCCCTTACAACGGTATCGTTGACGCGCGTCACCTCGGCCTCATCAGGGGTCAGGAATAGGACGCCCCCGATCTTCGTCAACAACGATGGCGAGAAGGCGAATGAAGCCAAACCTCTGGGTGGAGTCGGCGGAAAGAGCCACCCTCTGGCCGCCACAATCGAGTCCTGCTCGGACATTACGCCAACCTGGTAGTACATCTCCTCAGGGATGGGGAGCCAGGAGACCTTTCGTAACATTATACCCTGATAGGCCGGTACCGTGGCAGTGACGTCGATCATCGACCTCGGAATCGATGCCAGCGAAGTGAACGTGACCATAGCGAACACTATGAGCGTTAACGAGACAAGCGTCAGGATCGTCCTGAACCTCCTCTTCTTCATGTTCTGTACGCCAGTTGAGAATGCCTGGAGTATGGCGCTCGCTCGGCTTATCTCTGCCACGTGCAGGCCCGTCATCTGTTCCCTAAGGGACTTGGCCGTAGCCGATGCCTCGCCTGCAATGAAGGCAAGCGAGGGTATCATTATCGCCATCATCCCGAAGGCCATTATGGCTATGGAAGCGTTTGTGGCCAAATGGAATCCAGGATGGAATATGCCGAGTACGACCATGAATGCCGCGAACACGACTAGCGCTACGCTGATCCTCTTGATCCCCTCGTAGCCGAACATGAGCATCTCCACGAGGAGCGCGAAAGGTATGAGCGCGATCGAGAAGAATATCGTTGTGTAGATTACCTGCCATACGAGGTCCATCGTGGCTAGATAGGCCTGCTGCTCATAGGCCCACGAGGCATACGCGTCTCCATAGGCCGCGCCTATCTTCCCTTCCGCAAGGTCACGCTCGCTCTTGTCGAGGTAGTTCTTTGCGAGCCCATGGAATATGATTATGTTCGGGTTGTATGTGTTATAGCTGTAAGCCGTCTGAACCCTTCCGTCATTCAGCCAGTATAGATTTCTCGCATAGATCATGGGCGTGTACGTTAGCACGAGGGTCTCGCCTGGATCAACGGTATAGCCGTAGCCGATCGCCTTGTCGCTTGTGGAGTTGAGTAGAAGTCCTAGTGGGAACCTCGTCCCCCTCGTTATCAGGATCTCCACCGGCATGTCAGTTTGGACGAAGATCATCAGATCTCCATAGAAGGAGGCGAGGGTGCTCTGCCATATCAGGTTGCCGTGGGCAATGTGGTTGTAAATCAGCACAGAGGGGATCATGCTCAGATCGCTGGGGTTGAAGAGGGAGTACATCATTATGCTGCCGCACCTGAAGACCGAGATCATCTTGAACGTCTCCGTAGTTGTTATGGAGAAGAACCTGCTGGAACCCACGGAGACAGGAGCCTGGTAGGCCCCCAGGTCCATTGCCCACTCCAGCCTCCCGTTAGTCCTGTTGACGACGAAGGCATCTACAACGCCTCCGCTGTAGGGTTTGACCCCCTTCACGAGCAACTCACCGTTCTCATCGGCGAGGGCGATCACGTCGAGGTAGCCAGTAGAGCCCAATGTCGGTGTGCCGAAGACGCCAACGCCGAGGATAGGCGTTACAGCTCCCGTCCCCGCCGTTGTAGCCACACTGGTAGCGATGTGGATGATGGTGTCCTTCGACTCGGCCGGGTGGCGCCTGGCATCGAAGGCATCCCAGTAGGCAGTCGTGAAGTTATACTGCACTACCTGGACGCGCATATTGCAAAAGCCCCACTCACCCGTAGCCTCCATCCTACTCGGCGTCTGAGTGAGCTGGATCGTAGGTTCGTTGAGGAGGCCCCACAGCGAGGTCATTATGAATTGTACCTGCGGCCATAGGAATTCCCACCTCACCCTCTCAAAGGTATCCACTGGCGTCTTCATGTAGTATCTCGCATCGTTCACCGTTCTGTACGTGAAACCCCCGCCGTAGCACGCCGATACGTATGGCTCGCTGTCGAACGCGGTTGCCCCCATGAACTCCACGGGCAGGGAGCCCCTGATCCATGGCGGATACGTGTTCAGTATCTGGTCCACGAACATCTCGCCATAGTGTTCTCCGAGGAGGGTCTCGTTCTGCAGTACGGTCAAGTAGTTCTGGAAGAACCTTGAGACCAGCCAACTGTACCTGCCGTTCAGGATCTCGATGTTCCTGTAGGCATATGAGCTACCCAGGTCCGCTATGCCAAGCTGACCTGAACCAGTCGCGAGGTCCATGCCTGCGAAGAAGGTTATACTCTTCCCGATATCGTTGAAGTGACGGTCTACGAATTCCCTTGCGCCCCAGAGGCCCTGCCAGTGCCCTGAAACGCCAAGTAGTATTACGGACCTCCTGGGATGATTCTGCGCCAAGAAACGGGCAACTTCCAAGAGGACGGATATCCCGAGCGAATCGGTTGCCCCAGGGGCGAGTGCCGGCACGATCGACCACGAATCCAGGTAGGCCGATATCACGGCCGTCTCGTTCGTTGTCGTACCGGGTATGAAACCTAAGACATTCGGCACCAGGATCTTCTGCCATTCCATGAATGAGCTTATGCTGACCTCTATCTCGCCATCCCTCCTACAGAGCTCCCTGAGTTGGTAACCATCCTCAAAGGAGAGGTAGATCCTGGGCAGGTTGATGGGGCACGCGTAGAGCTTCTGAATGGCCTCCATCCTAGTTGCATCATCGCTCCCGATGTAGATGATGCCCTTTGCGCCGAACATCGCTGCCAGTCTGAAGAACCATCTCGAATCGAATTCCATGAGAACGAACCTGTCAGTCAGATTTAGCGACTCGAGGTCGTCAAAACTCCCCTTTCCTACGTAGATGAGCCTGTCGCCAGCCTCCGGACTAGTATAGGGGCATGGATTCACCAGGTTGGGCCAGATATTGTGGCCATTGATAATCGTCCCATCTTCCAGTATTATGCTCGCGCCGTGGTCGACGGGCACCGTCACCTCATAATTCTCGAAATAGGTTCCATCGTCACCGTAGGGCTGGACGCCATATTCCCTGAACTTCGAGACCACGTAGTCGACCGACTCGAAGAAGCCTGGGTAACCCGTGACCCTCGAGCTTACGTTTGAGAAGAACTGTACGTGCCCCTTAATCCTATCGGTATCAAGGTTTTGGAGGACGGTGGTGAACTGTCTCCTTAAATCCTCCCCACTTAATGGTTCGTTCTGTGCGCTTACAGGTTGGATGAATGCAGGCGACGTGATTGAGATCAGAATCGTCAAGGAAAGGATGAGGAAGCCAATTTTACCAATACGAATCCTAGCCACGCTTTATCCCCATAACCTATGGCAAGGTTCTTCAACATGGAATATATATCTTGCTAAATACCGAGGTTTGTATATGCCGTGGACTTGGGGCATCGAAGGCCGCTCCTGCAGCACATTCTCGGGAATGGACGATGTACCCTAGTTTAACATTCGGCCCTATAGTATGCTCGTCTGGGTCCAGTCTATCTGGCGATAGTGTCATTTCCATCGAGTGTGCCCAAGTAAGATAACGGCTCAAATACAGACCTTAGATCGCGCCTGGCAATCATCTTTGCAGCGCCCTTCCCCTCCGGTTCGGACTTTGTCCTAAAAGTCATCTAGTTATGAGGCACAGATGATGTTTTTTCAGCCTACTTCAGGATTACAGACGGACTAATGGGTTCCTTCAATCCAATCCCCATACTCCTTTAGTTGGGCCTCTGTCTCCTTAAGGTCTTTCATGGTGTCCATGGTCATCCACCTTTGCCGGGTCATATAGACCGACAAGAAACCGGTTAGCTTGGGGAACACGTCCAGCTCCAAGTCGCCCTTCTCGCTCAGCGAAGTTATGATGCCTCTGTTGAGGACATAGATGCCAGCATTAACCCAGTGTGGAAGGAATGGTTTCTCCACAAACCTCTCAAGCACCCCATTAAAGGCCTCGCAGATGCCGTAGGGGGATTTAAGTTGGGTGACGGTTATGGTCCCTACCTTTCCCATGAGGTTATGAAAGGCTGCAAGCTCGGTCAAGTCCAACATACAAAGTACGTCGCCATTTAACACGAATGCCGAATCCCCCTTTATCATGGGAAGGGCTTGCTTAACGGCGCCCGAAGTCCCAATCCTTTCCTTCTCGACGCTGAAAAGGTATTGGACCCTCAGGGGACTAGATTTAACGAAATCCTCTATCACCTCATGCAGGTATCCACACGCTAAGACGATCCTCTCGACCCCGCACCTCATGAGCCATCTGAGCTGCCATTCCAGTATCGGCCTACCCCCAATGGGTATCATCGCCTTAGGCACCTGTTCTGTGATCGGCCTGAGCCTCTCGCCCAAGCCACCGCAGAGCACTATAGCGTCGGTAAGCCTTTCGGTGTGCCTGAACATCCTCTATCACTAACTCGGAAGACTCGTACACCCTAAAGAGCCTTTGCATGTTGAACGCGAGCCCTGATGGTCCCGGTCAGCTTGCCTTTCACGGGGAACTCGAGAAAACGTTATACTTGCCCATATGTCGAATAATCCGAGAGCCCATAAGGAGTGTTGGAATTTGGTCGTCATAACCTATAGGCCAATGAAGGAAATAGTGATCTCGGAAGTCACAGAATACGCGTCGCCAGAAGCGTTAGCCCAGAACTTCGCGTTTTTAATCAGGGGAGGGCAGCCTGCCGCCCTAGCTTGGGCCGGGGATTTGATCTTCTTCGTCCTCCCCATACCCCCGGTAACGGAGGCCATGGCCAAGGAATACCTTGATGGAAGAACGCATTACGGCTCCGTGATGTATGCCGAAATGTCACCCTATAGGCCGGTGATAAGGGTCAATGCCTTGGAGATCCCAGTCATAGACGCCTCGGCCAACGAGAGCACCAGGATATTGGCAGCATGGTTGAAAGGCAGGAAGAACGGTTCATCCCCCATCTAGCCGACTACCTAAATCCTGCCTTTCTCATGAGCTGAATGAATTCGCTCTCCTTGAGCGAGGATTTCCTTTCGCCAGAGGCATACTCGTCCCTTATGAGCTGCACGAGGAGCTGGAGCTTCGCGTCATCCTTATCAATGCTGGTTTTGATCATTTCCTCAAGTCTGTGTTTTATTATGGCAACGCCGGACTGCCTGCCTATGGAAAGCCTCCTCAAGTTGCCAACTAGTTCAGGGTTGATGAATTCGTATGTGTAGGGATCTCTTAGGACGCCATGGGTATGTATACCGGATTCGTGGGCGAATGCATATTCACCGACGATGGCCTTGTTGGGCGGGATAACGACTCCCGTGGCATAACTTGTGTAGTCGGCTGCCTCCTTTATCTTCGAAATATATTTCTCAAACTTCTTGACGCCGTAATGGAAGTAGAGGTTCATCATGACCTTCTCCGTCTCGGCATTCCCAGCGCGTTCCCCCATCCCCAGCATTGTCGTCGAGACGTAAATTTTGTCGTATAAACCGTCGGCGGCCCTTACTGCGGCGATGCTGTTCTCCACAGCGTTTCCGAGGTCGTCGTGAGCGTGGATCTCGAGGCAGCCAATCTTCGTCTCCTTCTTTAACCTCTCGATCTTCGCAGGGATCCCGTTGGGAAGAGGGACCATGGGATCAGAAGATCCAACGCCAACCGTATCGCAAATCCTGTACACCTTGGCGCCGGCTCCGGTAACGCCATTTACGATTGCCTTCTCCATCTCCCAGTCAGCCCTAGTGCTGTCTTCGCCATGTACGAAGATTGTCAGGCCATGGGCCCTAGCGAACTCCACGACGTCCACGATGTTCCCGAGAATCTCCTCGAACCCCTTCTCAGGCCACTTTGCCTGAATGTGGGCCTGCGAGACCGGATGTGAAATCCCGACTTCTTCGATGTCGAGACTGACGGCATTCTCGACGTCTCCCTTCGCAGCCCTGCACCACACCGCCAGTCTGGCATTCAGGCCCATCTCCTTAATCAGTTGGATTGCCTCCCTGTCCGGCTTTTGGTACTGATGGACCTCGATCCTCTCAACCCCGATCGAGTCGAGTAACCTAGCCACTTGCGCTGCGTCTCTGGGAGAGACCGCGGTGCCAGGCATCTGTATGCCGTCACGCAGAGTAGTGTCGTCGATAACCACGTCTATGCTCAGAGCCCGTCTCCCCATTAACTGCCTGAACCTCTCGTCAGATCCTTCAACCATAACTAGTTGACCGTGAAAGGCAGCGGTATATTATATTAAATCTTTAGAGCCGCATCGCCTTAATGGAAAAGGGAGGCCGGAGTTCCCCTTATATACCCGCAGATAAGGCGTTGCATCAGGGGATTAACCTACAATGAAACCCATCAGGTTGTCAGTGGCGCTGCTCCTCATCATAATATCTCTTCAGCCATCCAATAGAACCTCGGCGGTTCCTCCGACGTTAATAATCGGTAAGGTCGTGGATGCTCGCACGGGTGATCCGATCCCAAATGCCACGGTCCTGATTTGGGACGTTAGCAAGTTAGATACCCCGAAGCCCGGGGCCGGTCTCTACACGACGGATTCCGAGGGCAGATATAATTCAACGGCGCCATACGTGGTACCTGGGCATAGCTACTGGGTATACGCGTACAGGGGCAACATATCGGCTGCTAGATTCGACTATGTGCCATCCGCTGTAGAGAAGCTCCCGGACATCGAGCCTGGGGAGAAGAACGTTTCGTTCAGGCTCGTGCCCGCAGCCACCATAGTGCTTTATGGGAAGGTGTGGGACATTAACAGCACGAGCCCACCTTATCGCACGATCCTCACGGTTGTGGCCCCACTATCGGATTCCGCCCCGGACGTATATGGGGCTAGTTATGTTACAATGTATGGAACCACTGACACATTTTTCCTCGGACTTGGTTCTTGGCCAGCGAACCTCACGGTAGTTCCATCGGGCGTCAAAGTTGAGCTGAAGGCTGATGCCTGGTTCTTCAGCCGCGACGTGGGATTATTCGTGAGGAGCTTCAGGATCGACAACGACCGACAGTCCTTCGTCCTTGAACAGGGAGCGCCTGCGACCTTGGTTCAACTGGCGGACTACTCCCTCAGGAAGAGCTCGGACATGGTCGGATCATACATATCGAAGGTCACGTCGGCAACCGACGAGAATCAGCAGATCGGATTCTATGTTTGGGAGGAGAGGATAAGCCTGAGGGAAGCTCGCGGCGAACTCAATGACGCGATGTCGCTATTGTCGAAGGCCAACTACCTTGGATCGTGGATCCTCCTCAGGCAGGCATTCTCGACATCGAGGGCGGTAAGTGAAACTTTGGGCTACATGAGGCTCGTCGCTGCAGCGAATTCCGTTTATATGCCCGCGGTATTCGCCGTATTCGCCGTTGTGCTCGGATTCTTTACTTTCGAGAACAACAGGAGGAAATTATTCGCCAGCATGTTCTTCTATTTAGTCCTAATGGTCATACTATTCATTGTGTATCCTGGCACAAAGTTGTTGGCGACGGAGAACTTCGCGCTATTCCTGGGAACTGCATTCATATCGATATTTGTGGCCATATCGATCACCTTTGGCGTACCTAGGATATGGAAAGAGAGGGACATAGAGGGCCAGGTCTCGCTCAGGAGCGTCATACCGGTCATCTTCTCAATGGCCAAGAGGCAGGTGTGGCGCCACAGGTCAAGGAGCCTTTTTGCCATCCTATCCATAGTTATTCTGGTCTTGGCATTCACATCGCTGACATCTTTCGGAACGGTCTACGGATTGATGAGCGCGACGATTGACCATAGGACGACCGCAGACGGCGTCATGGTCAAGAGACTTCAACCAAACAGTACACAGTGGACCGAGATACCACAATCGGATGTGGATCTCCTAAAAACACTTTTCTCGATAAACTCCGTCTGCCCAAAGGCCGAGAATATACCCAGCTCGGAACCACTGGCATCAATTTTCACATCGGACGGACGGATCAAGGATGTTTATGGAATTCTAGGCCTAGATCCGATATTGGAACCACAATACAGCCAGGTCCAGCAAATAGTGACGCAGGGTGATTTCCTGTCTCAAGATATGGAAGCGGGCATCCTGATCAGCAGTAGCGCCGCCAATGAAACTGGGATAAGACTTCGTGATCAGGTGCAGTTCGTTGTGAGGGGAAAACCGATCAAGAACATGACGGTGATAGGCTTCTTCGACGACCAACGTTATGCATCACAATTGGATTTCGATGGCCGTCCCTTTGCGCCATCTAGGGCCCTGATCACGGATGAAACGATGACAATCGCCACCTGCAACGGGACAGATGTAGTAGTCATGCCACTGCAGACTGCGTTAAGGCTTCAAGGCTTGGTGAATGAGCTCATGCGGGGTTCTGCCCCAACATTTGCGGCCATATCGAGGATCACCTTCACGCCCGATGACTGGCAGAACTTTGGATCCGCCATTCGCACGCTCACTTTCGCGCAAGAGTACACCGTATACGAATCGAGGTTTGGGACGGTGACGTATTACTTCCTGGGCTTCAGGTATGAAACTAAGGGAGCGGCTGAGGTCGTAATCCCAATAGTGATGGTTGTGTTGAATGTGGCGGCGGTGATGCTGAATTCCGTCTACGAGAGGAGGAAGGAGATGCAGGTCCTTACCCTCGTGGGGCTTAACCCAGTGCATATAGGCACGGTCTTCGTGGCTGAGGCCATAGTTGTAGGTCTAGTGGGAGGGGGGATAGGATACGTGCTCGGTCTAGGCTTCTACCAGATAATGACGTTCTTCGGCGAAGGCCTAACGGTAAGGGCGAAGTTGGAATGGTGGTGGAGCGCCGTAGGACTGGGTCTGGCTCTCGTCGCGTCAGTCCTGTCCTCCCTGAGGCCAGCCATGGTAGCGGTCACAATGTATACACCCTCCATGATGAGGAGGACAAAGGTGAGCCAGAAGGAACGCGAGAGAAGGAAGAAGGAGGTCTTCAAGGTCTTTCAGGCAGCGGAGCTGAGTATGCCGGTCAGGCTTCTGGAACCGGAGGTCCCATTCTTCCTTAGCCTCATACTTGATAGGCTCAGGGACCTTCAGACTGGCCTGCACGAGACCGTGAAGAACATCGAGGAAGTGCCCCCGATGGAAACGCCAGAGGGGGACAGGGTGAATAGGTTGAAATTTGAGTTCTACAAAGTTGAACCCGGGGGTGTCAGGGGGACGAAGAATGAGCTGACATGCATAATGAAACATGGGGAGGACTATTACAGGGTCCTGCTCAAAGTGGGACCCGCAGGAGATAACGTCCCGGAGGAGTGGAATGACAGGACCGTCATGATGGTAAGAGACATCTGCCTGGACTGGATAAGGAATAAACAAAAACTGATAGGCCAGATGTAGTACGAAATTTATCGATATACCATAAGGTAGTTGTAGGCTCAAGACTTCATGAGGTATTGGGGATTTTAAAAACTCGTGTAACTTATATGTTTAGGATGGGGAGGACCATTGTGCTTAAGGATAGAACGAGGGTCCTAACCATCATCGCAATTGCCTTCGAACTGGTCTTCCTATCCTCATCCTTGACGGTGGCTTACGGCTCTCTGAACACCTTGGTCGCTACATTGCAGGGGGAGCGACCAATCGAAATGGACATGGATCGCGATCCCATAACGGGTGATGGTAAAATTACCCTCGGCATAAACGTCCAGAACAGGGGATTCTACAGGATCTATGTTGGACTTCATGCGAGGCTTCTGACGAACCTTGGCCAACAGATCGCAGAGGGCATCGATTCGAAATACGTTGAGCCAGGGGATGAGGGGAAGCTTTCCCTAGTTCTTAAACTGAGCCAGGAAAATTTCGATGCATTGAACCTATCGAACGCGCATTTCTTGGTACAATTCGACTTCAAGACGTTCTTCGATCTCGTGAGCTTCGGGATGGAATTGGAGGCGAGGCCGTGAACAAGATAAGGGGGCTGATATTTCCAATTTTAATATTCTTGGGATTAGTTGTGATGCCAAGAGTGGTGCTCACGATGGTACCTGTTGAGATGTTATCCATGATATACACCATGGGTCTTGTGGATCTGGATCGGATTCTCGACGCCCTCATGATCTTCGGCTTAACCCTGGCAATCCTTTCAGCGCTTAAGAACCTGACTGAGAAGTGGACCACTCTAAATCTTGCCTCAAGCATTGCTAGTTCTTTCATCTGGTTCGTTCTGTCACTATTCCTATGGGGAGCAGGAGATCCTTGGAGCTTCGGCGAAATCAGTAGGGCATTGAACGTGATGAAGAACGTTACAGCATCGTTCGTCCTCAACCTAAGATTCTTCGTTCTCCTTCAGGTCGGAGTTTCACTGCTGAGCATTCTCAACATCATCCTCGTATATGTTGGTGCGAGAGAACGGCATGCGCACCCCCAGGTGTCTGAACCTTCAGATGGGCGAAATGGCGGGTAATCGGCGTTATGGCGTTACGCCAATCAAGTTGAAGACTGGAGCGGAATAATCGAAATCTTACAAAAGATATTAGTAGACTTGTTATCCCATTCTTGGGGTGAGGCGTAATGGAGACAGTAAAGGTTGGGATGATAGGGGCTGGCTCAATGGCTAACGCCGTCCATTATCCTTCCCTCGCCGAGTTCAAAGATGTCAGGATCGAGGCCATATGTGATCTCGACCAAAAGAGACTCGATGAGACGGCTAACAAGTATGGCGTCGAAAGGAGATACCGGGATTACAGAGATATGATCGGGCAAAACCACCTAGACGCGATTTACATAGTGATGCCCCCTCATCACCTCTATGACCTTGTAATTTCCTGTCTCAGTAAGGGACTCAACGTCTTTATAGAGAAACCCCCGGGCATAAGTCTTGAACAGACGAGGAACATGGCGCTGGTGGCGAAGAAGAATGAGTGCCTAACTATGGTCGCATTCAATAGGCGCTACATACCGCTGATGAGGAAGACGAGATCCATCGTCGAGGAGAGGGGGCCCATAATACAGTGCATGGCGACCTTTTTCAAGAACATGGTGGGACAGGAACGCCCATACTACCAGGGGGCGGCTGATGTCCTGACGTGTGACGCCATTCATGCTGTGGACACCCTGCGGTGGATGGCGGGGGAAGTTGAGAGGGTAGCAAGCAATGTGAAGAGCATCTACGCCGATTACGAGAACAGCTTCAACGCCCTGATCGAGTTCAAAGGCGGGTGCATAGGTTTCTTAGTCACGAACTGGGTCGTTGGAAAACGGGTCCACACGTTCGAGATGCATGCGAAGGGGATCTCGGCATTCATAAACCCAAATGAGGGGGCCGTGATCTATAGCGACAACAGGGATGAGGGTTGCGTGATAAAGACCGATGAAGTTGCAGGAAGCCGTGAGTTCGCCAAGTACTACGGTTACTACGCTGAGAACAGGCATTTCATAGACTGCGTAAGGGAGTGCAGGCAGCCGGAGTCGAACTTCGAGGACGCCGTCAAGACCATGGAACTTATAGAAACCATAAGATGCGCGCGGCTTTCCTAATTTAGGGCACACCACAGTGGTCATTAGGTCGGGTTTCATCCGTCCATCCACATTGGCCGACGGTAATGCCCGATGATCCGAGCCTAAGGGCGTTCCAGCCCCATTATGTCACATCAACATGCGAACATTAAGCGATGCTATCCCAAACCTCACTAAAAACACCAATCGCATATTGTATATCACCCCTCTCTATCCCCCTATGCGTGACGGCCCTCATCCTATTGTTATCGACGCTGAGGATTTTAACGCCTTTCACGGCCAACCTTGAGACGATCTGTTCCGCATCGACTCCAGGGATGCTCACGCCGAAGTTCACGATGTTGGTCTGCACCGAAAGGGGATCGAGTGAGACCCCATCAAGCTTCGCCAAGCCCTGTGCGAGGTACCTTGCGTTGTCGTGGTCCTCCTTAAGCCTGCCGACCATCTTCTCCAGGGCGATGATGCCCGGTGCGGCGATTATGCCCGCTTGCCTCATGCCCCCTCCCAGCATCTTCCTCATCTTCCTGGCCCTCTCTATGAATTGGCCGCTGCCAACTACGATTGACCCCACGGGTGCACTCAGTCCCTTTGAGAGGCAGAACATCATTGAGTCCACATGCTTGGTGAGCTCCTTCACGTCAACGCCCAAGGCTACGGCGGCATTAAATATCCTGGCACCATCCATATACAATTGGAGCCCATGTGATTGCGTGACATCGTGCACCTTCTCAATTTCGGATGGCGGGATTACGGCTCCCCCAGCCCTGTTGTGAGTATTCTCAAGGCAGACGAGCGCCGTTTCGGGGAAATGGATGTTCTTTGGCCTGATGGCCTTTTCCACGTCACGAGGGTCCAGTGAGCCTCGCGTTCCCTTCAATGGTCTCGGGATTAGGCCAGCCACGGCCGAGATGCCGCCGACCTCATAGTAGTATGTGTGGCATTCGGCCTCAAGGATCACTTCGTCTCCCCTTTGAGTTTGAGCCATGAGGGACACTAGGTTGGCCTGAGTCCCACTCGTCACTAGAAGCGCCCTCTCCTTCCCCATCCTCTCAGCTGCCAACTCCTCCAATTGCCTGACCGTCGGATCCTCCCCGAAGACGTCGTCCCCTAACTCGGCTGTCCTAATTGCGTCGATCATCTCCTCGGTGGGAAGGGTGACGGTGTCACTCCTCAAGTCCACAATCCTCAACACTTCGCTTCAACCTCTGCCTGCGCCTAACGGAAAACCAGTTAAACTCTTCTGTATAGGGGACGAGTGCCTTTGGAAGTGCACTACGTTGCCCGACATAATTACCTTGGGGGAGGCGTTGGTCGAGATGATGAGGGAAAGGAAAGGGATTCCGTTCACGAGGACCGGCGTCTTCCTGGGGCCATATCCTAGTGGCGCACCAGCGATCTTCGCGGATGCCGCGGCAAAGCTTGGGACAAGCACTGGATTCATTGGCTCAGTTGGCCAAGATGACTTCGGCTTTGTCGTGAGGCAACGCCTTGAGAGAGATGGCGTTGATACGAGATACGTGAGGATCGCTAGCGGTTACTCGACGGGCACGGCCTTCGTTATGTACCAGAGGGACGGCAGCAGGAGGTTCATCTTCCATTTGGGGCATGCAGCAGCAGGTCAACTCGGCCCTTCGGACGTCAATGTGGAGTACGTAAGGAAGGCGAAGTTCCTGCACGTAATGGGCTCGTCGCTATCAGTTAGCGAGAGCAGCAAGGAGGCGTGTTATAGAGCCATTAGAATAGCTGAGGGGGCAAGGCTGAGGATATCCTTCGATCCCAACTTGAGGCCCGAACTCCTTGATGCGAGGGAGGTCAGAAGGATTTGCAAGCCCATTCTACAAAGGGCCTACATCGTCCTGCCGAGTGGCGAGGAGGCCTCGATGCTGACGGGCGAAGGGAACCATCTGAAGGCTTGCAGGGAATTGCTCCGACTCGGTCCCAGGATAGTCGCCTTGAAGCAGGGGAAATGTGGAAGTACGGTCGTCACTGAAGGATCGGGCGAAGGGATCCATGTCCCTGGCTTCAGGGTGAGGGAAATCGATCCGACTGGGGCTGGCGACAGCTACGATGCCGCATTCGTGGTCGGATTGCTCAGAGGTTACAGCCTCAGGCACATAGCCACATTCGCTAATGCCGTCGGGGCGCTGGCCGTTACGAGATTCGGACCCATGGAAGGATGCCCCCTTGAGAGAGAAGTTATCCGACTGATGGCGTCGCAGAAATCGATTTCAGGCCAACTTGGCGGCTAGGGCCCCCTGCAATGTGACGCGTGAATTCTAGGGTTTCACCATCGCCTTCATCACCCCGGACTCCCTCCTCTCGACTATTTCGAGGGCTCTTGCTATTTCTTCGAGAGGGAAGACGTGGGTGATTAATGGCTTCAATGCCACCTTGCCCGAGCTCGCGAGATCGACCGATCTCTGGAACGTAAATGGGCTTCTATACGATGTCGTTATGGTCAGTTCCTTCGCGTAGAGATCGAATGGCTTAACATCGAGGACCGCATCCTGTGGCGAGACGCCGAAGATATTCACTCTACCCCCCTTCCTAGCGATGCCGATGGCTTGGGATATCGTCTCAGGTTTTCCAACGGCCTCGATGGCGACGTCGACGCCCACCTTTCCTGTCAGATCGCCAACTGCCTTCGTTATGTCCTCGATGGACGTGTTCACGACGCGGTCTGCACCAAGGGACTTCGCCCTCTCTAGCCTGTCAGCGGAGATGTCCGATACCACGACAAACCTCGCGCCATTCATCTTTGCCAATTGCATGAGGATCAAACCGATGGGTCCTGCTCCGATGATCGCCACAGTGTTCCCAAGCCTTATGCCCGCTTGATCGATGCCCCTCACACAGCAAGCCAATGGTTCGATCATCGCGGCCATTTCGAACTCTAACTTGTCGGGGATCCTATAGATATTGGAAGCTGGGATCTTCACGAATTGCGCAAATGCCCCGTTTGTGTCGACGCCAGTCGCCCTGAGGTTGAAGCAGAAGAAGTTCTTCTCGCTAAGCCTACAGAAGTAGCAGCTTCCGCAGGTGATGTTCGGTTCTGCAACGACGTGCCAACCCCTTTCAATCCCGCTAACGCCCTTTCCAACTTCTGCGATGACGCCCGAGAACTCATGACCCGGAATCAGGGGAGTTGGTACGCTCCACTCCCCCTTGAAGAAATGGATGTCCGTTCCACAGATCCCCGTCGCCCTGACGTTGATCAAGACCTCATCATTGCCCAGGATCGGATCGGGAACGTCCTCTATCCTTATGTCACGAACCCCATGTAGTACGGCTGCCTTCATCTTGGCTCACATGTTTAACCATGGCAGGGAGATGCTCCTCCTTAAGTCTTTGACCGCCTTCTTCACGTCCTTGCCGAAGATCGCCGATCCTGCAACCAGGACATCTGCGCCGGCCTTTACGGCCAGAGGGGCCGATGTCGAATTTATGCCCCCGTCGACGGCTATCAGCCTCTTAGGCCCTCTTTCCAAGAACTCAATCCTCGCCATCCGAACTTTTGGGAGAACGCTTTTAATTAGCTTCTGTCCTGGAAATCCGGGCCTCACCGTCATTAAGAGGAGATAGTCTACCTCGCCCATCAGCCTTTTTACGGAACTCAGCGCCGTCGAAGGGTTTAGGGAGATGCCGACACCTACACCCGATTCCCTGATAAGGCGCATGACGCGTAATGGCCTCTTGGAGGCCTCCAAGTGGAAGACGATGATGTCGGCTCCAGCTTCCACGAAATTTTTGACTTGCCTCTCGGGTTCGACCGTCATCAAATGCACGAAGAAGGGCAGTCTACACCCCTCCCTCAAAGCTTGTACGACGCCGTGACCGAAAGTTATGTTTGGTACAAAACGCCCGTCCATTATGTCGAAGTGGATCATGTCCACTCCCGCATCCTCGGCTTTCTTTACGTCCCTTGCAAGGTGGCCATAGTCGGCTGAGAGAATCGAGGCGGCGATCTTTATCCTCAAGGGCGATCATGCCCCCCTCCCGCCAAGACCTTCGACTATGCCCGACACTCTGTCGAATTGCCCTTCCAAATTGGCATACAGATCCCTATAAACTGAGTAGTATTTTCCGTAGAGCTTCACGTTCTCTGGAATTGGCGTCGTCCTCGTCGCTAGTGTGATTGCCCTCTCGCAAGCGTCCTCGACGCTCTTGAATGTTCCAGCGCCCACTCCTGCTATGAGCGCTGCCCCGAGGGCAGGTCCTTCATCTATGCTCACGGTCACGAGCTCGGTGTTATAGATGTCTGCCTGCATCTGTCTCCATAAAGGGCTCCTCGCACCTCCGCCTGAAGCCCTAACCTGTCCGATCTTGATCCCCAGAGCCCTTACCAATTCAAGTGAATCCCTCATCCCATATGCGACGCCTTCCATGACCGATCTGACGAGATCGGACTTCTTGTGGCGGAGAGTGAGCCCGAAGAGGACGCCCTTCGCGTTCGGATTTGGATAAGGCGTCCTCTCGCCCATCAGGTATGGGAGGAAGATCAGCCCTTCGCAACCCGGCTCTGCCCGCGATGCAAGCTCATCAGCCAGAATGACATATGGATCTACTCCCCTCTCTTTGCCCAATGCCACTTCTTCGCCCCCTAAGGTGTCCCTGAACCACCTGAGGGAGCCACCTGCGGAGAGCATGACCCCCATCACGTGCCATTTCCCGGGCGCAGCATGGCAGAAACTGTGAAGCCTAGCCTCGGGATCGATCAATGGCCCATCGCATGAAGCGAAGACGACGCCCGATGTACCTATAGTACACGATACCAACCCAGCTCTAACGATTCCGTTGCCAACTGCTCCTGCTGCCTGGTCACCACCGCCTCCGGCCACGGGGGTTCCACGCCTTAGACCCGTCAGAGAAGCGGTTTCACTTGAAACTTCACCGCTCAAGAATGGCGACTCGAACGCGTCGGGCATCATGTCCCCATTTATCCGGAGCTCAGAGAGAACTTCGCCCGACCACCTTCTGTTCCTGACATCGAATAGCACTGTGCCTGAGGCATCCGAAACCTCGGTGGCGAAGACGCCAGTCAGCCTGAACCTTATGTAGTCCTTAGGCAGAAGTACCTTCGCAATCCTTCCATAAATCTCAGGCTCGTTCTCCCTTATCCACAATATCTTAGGAGCGGTGAATCCAGGGAGGGCGATGTTGCACGTGAGGTCGAGAAATCGCCTTCTCCCGAACAACCCCATTATCTCCTCACACTGGGGGGCCGTCCGTTGATCGCACCACAGGATGCATGGCCTCAAGACCTTATTGTCCTTGTCCATAGCAACTGCGCCGTGCATCTGGCCTGTCAGCCCTATGGCCGAGATCTCCCTTGCCTCAACACCATTTCCGAGTATCTCCCTCAAACAATCCACAACCGCTGTCCACCAGTCTTCAGGATCCTGCTCCGCCCAATTGGGCTTGGGGGTTAGGAGGGGATATGGCCTGAAGGATCTGGTTACAACCCTTCCGTCCTCGTCGATCACAAGGGCCTTTGCCCCCGTAGTGCCTACATCGATTCCAAGCAATCGACCCATTTCTTAGCTCTCCCAGTGGCGCTGAGAGGCCGTCCGAGCTTAATGAGATTTACCACAACGTTTGTTAGCATAAGTCGATGGGAGTAATGAATATAATCCCCGCAGGCGTATTCCCGCGTTTAGTACCGTTATTGCTAGAGCAGGTGATTTAGATGGGTGGCGACGATGATTCACCTAGCTCATCGGCCACGAAGGAGCCGGAGAAGCGTATTTCTTCTGAGCTCAGGCAATCGCCCGAAGAGCCTGATGAAGGCAAGCAATTAGCGGAGGAACTCTCAAAGATGAAGGCAGCCCTTTCGGAGGAGCACGATAAAGCTGAGGACTACTTGAACAAGCTGAGGTACCTGCAGGCGGATTTTGAGAACTACAGGAAGAGGGCTCAGAGGGAGATAGGGGAAGCGGTTATGATTGGCCAGGAGAGGCTGATACTCGGGCTCTTGAGCATCTTGGACGAACTTGAGCTAGCAGTGCGGGCAGGCGATAGAACCGAGAATAAGCAAGCGCTCATGGACGGAGTGAAGGTTACTTTGAGGAAGTTGTTCGATCTCCTCCGTAGCGAAGGCGTAGTGATCATAGAGGCGACTGGAAAGCCATTCGATCCGGAACTACACGAAGTGGTATCGACGATTCCCCGGAAGGATTGCCAAAAACCTTTGATAGTGGAGGAGGTAAGGAAGGGCTTCATCATGAAAGGAAAGGTTATCAGGCCCAGCGTTGTCATAGTTGCAACTCCAGCAAGCCCCCTAAAGGTTAGAGAGGAGAAGCCGACTCCACTGACGGTTGCCGGAGAGCCTAAGACATTGTCGATTAAAGAGAAGGAGAAGAAATTAGGTGAAAGGAAAGGTGAAGGAGAATGAGTGAGAATAGAGGAGAAAAAGGAGTGGAGAAGGAGAAGGTACTCGGAATAGACTTGGGAACGACTAATTCAGCGGCGGCCATGATGGAGGCCGGGCGTCCCGTTGTCATACCAAGTGCTGAAGGTCCGACTATGGCGGGGAAGATGTTTCCATCCGTAGTTGCATTTACAAAGGATGGCACGCTCATAATCGGGGACCCAGCCAAAAGGCAGGCTGCGGCAAATCCTGAAGGAACCATCTTCGAGATAAAGAGGCAAATGGGTACTGACTACAAGGTGACGGTCTATGGCAAGGAGTATACGCCACAGCAGATATCGGCTTTCATCCTCCAGAAGATCAAGAAGGACGCTGAGGCGTACCTTGGTAAACCTGTGAAGAAGGTCGTCATCACAGTGCCAGCCCATTTCAACGACAACCAGAGGCAGGCCACAAAGGATGCGGGCGAGATAGCGGGCCTTGAGGTCGTGAGGATCATCAACGAACCAACGGCCGCCTGCCTGGCCTATGGCCTGGACAAGCTTGAGAAGGAGATGAAGGTCATGGTCTTCAGTTTCGGCGGAGGAACGCACGACGTAACCCTCATGGACTTCGGAAAGGGTGTGTTCCAAGTCCTCGCCACAAGTGGGGACACTCAAACTGGCGGCGCTGACATAGACAATGCAGTAGTACAGTATCTGGTGGAAGATTTCAGGGGGAAGACGAGCATCGACGTTGCGAAGGACAGGATGGCAATGACGAGGCTGAAGGAAGCGGCTGAGAAGGCCAAGATAGAGCTCTCGACGTTATACACTACGGACATTGATCTGCCCTTCATTGCCTCAGATGCGAGCGGTCCCAAGCATCTCCATATTACTCTGACGAGGACGAAGCTCGAGGAATTGGCCCTCCCAATAGTCAGGAGGGCTGAGCAGCCCATAAAGAGGGTCCTCTCGGACGCTAAGATGATGCCTTCGGACGTCGACAAGATAATCCTGATAGGCGGTCAGACGAGAATGCCCCTCGTCAGGAAGGCAGTCGAAGATACCCTCGGGAAACAGGCTGAGCGGGGGGTCGACCCGATGGAATGCGTAGCTGTTGGGGCGGCCATACAGGGCGCCGTGCTGGCAGGAGAGGTGAAGGATCTCCTACTCCTAGACGTCACGCCATTATCCCTAGGGGTTGAAACGCTTGGAGGGATCTTCACGAAGATCATGGAGAGGAACACGACGATCCCCACGAGGCGTAGCCAGACGTTCTCGACGGCCGCGGACTTCCAGACGGCTGTAACGGTCCACGTGCTTCAGGGAGAGAGACCGATGGCCGCTGACAACGTCTCGCTCGGCATGTTCAACCTCACCGGCATTCCCCCCGCGCCCAGAGGCGTCCCCCAGATAGAGGTCACGTTCGACATAGATGCGAATGGCATACTAAACGTTACGGCAAAGGACCTTGGGACAGGGAAAGAGGCCAAGATAGCCATAACTGCCTCGACGAAGCTAAGCAAGGAAGAGAAGGAGAGGATGGTGAGGGAGTCCGAACAATTCGGTGAGCAGGACAGGAAGAAGAAGGAAGAGGCCGATGCGAGAAACCAAGCTGACAACATAATATACACAGCTGAAAAGACTAAGAAGGATTTGGGGGACAAGATACCGAAGGACAAGGTGGAGAAGGTGGACAGGGCAATAGCTGAGCTGAAGGAGGCGATCGGTGGCAAAGATGTTGAAGGGATCAGGAAGAAGAGCGAAGAGGTATCCAACATCCTGCAGGAGATAGGCTCAGCGGTATATCAACAGGCTTCCCAACAACGACAGACAGAGGCGAAGGAGGGGGAGGCACCTCCCAAGACAGAGGGAAGAGTGGTAGACGCGGACTATAAGGTTGAGAAGGACGAGAAGGGCGAATAGAACCCGAACCTCTACATTCAGGTGATTCGATGTCTTCGAAGCGCGACTACTATGAAGCCCTCGGCGTAGGCAGGGACGCTTCGAAGGAACAGATAAAGGAAGCCTACAGGAAGCTCGCGCTCCAATATCATCCAGACAGGAATAAGGCGCCGGATGCGGAGGAGAAGTTTAAGGAGATATCGGAAGCATATGCGATATTGTCGGATGACGTCAAACGGCAGCAATACGACCAGTTCGGCCACGGCGGCATAGAGGGGAGGTACTCAGAGGAGGAGATCTTCAGGGGCGTCGACTTCGGGGACATACTCAGGGGCTTTGGTTTCGGGTTTGGGGTCGAGGATATCTTCGAGAGGTTCTTCGGGGGCGGCGGGCCCAGAAGGCCGCGCAGGGGGGAGGACATCAGATACGACATTGAGGTGGGACTGCAAGAAGTAGTCAATGGATCGGAGAGAGAAATAGATGTTCAACGCCTTGAGCCCTGCGAGGAATGCAAGGGAACGGGCGTGAGGTCTGGGACCGAGGCCAAGGTTTGCAATAAGTGCAATGGGACAGGGCAGATCCAACACGTCCAGAGGTCGGGGTTTGGTCACTTCATCCAGATCGAAGTATGCGACGTCTGTGGGGGCAGAGGAAGGACCTTTACGCCATGTAGGAATTGTAACGGAAGCGGAAACGTAAGGAGAGCCAGGAAGATCATGGTCAAGATACCGGCCGGAGTGGACGAGGGCGTAGGCCTCAGGCTCCAAGGTGAAGGGGGAAGGGGTCCGAGGGGAACACCTCCTGGAGACCTCTATGTGGTAGTTCACCTCAAGCCCCACGAATTCTTCGAGAGGAAGGACGATGACATTTACCTAAGGATTCCGATCAACTTCACGCAAGCCTCGCTGGGAGCGGAAATAGAGGTGCCGACGTTGAAGGGGAGCGAGACCCTCAGGATGCCGCCTGGCACCCAGACTGGGACGATCTTCAGATTCAGGGGAAAAGGCGTACCTAGGCTGGAGGGGAGGGGGACGGGAGACTTCCTTGTTGAAGTCGTTGTGCGAACGCCCTCGAGTCTGGCCGAAGGAGCCAAACGACTGCTTCGCGAACTGAGCCAATATGTGAGAGAGGACAATGGGCCTTTGAGTAATAGGGAATAGGGAGCTTCCCAGCAGAAACGTCATTCCAGAATTCGTCCGCCTCTACACTAATGCGGCCTTCCATCTGAGATAAATTGGCATCTTTGAATAATAAAATAATAAAAAGGTGGGACTGAAAAGTGTAACTACTGGACTGAAGTCCACCTGCCCGTAGCGACGGATTCCAAGATCTTGTCCATGATGAGGTTTACTTTCCAACCGTCTTTGAATGATGCGCCTTCAGGGCTGACGTCCCTATTGTTAACGATGCAGTCGATTAGGTGATGCACTTCGTGGATGAACGTATGTTCCCAACCGATTATGTGTCCATGCGGCCACCACTTTTCCATCCAGGGATGCACCGCCTCGGTGACGCTGATGTCCCTGAATCCGAGCATATCCGGAGGATCGCTTTTTACGTAAAGCTCAAGTTCGTTCAATCTCTCTAAATTGAAGTTAATCGAACCTTCGGTCCCGTGTATCTCGATCCTCTGGAAGTTCTTGCGCCCAGCGCAGAACCTCGATGCCTCAACGCTCCCTATGGCCCCATTCTGGAATTTTAGCAATGCTATGAAGGCATCGTCCACATCAACCTTCCCTCTCTTGCTCGCGTCCTCCGGCAGAGGCCTTTCCGTAATGAATGTCTTCGTCAGTCCCGATACATCGGTTATATCGCCCATGAGGTATCTCGCTAGGTCTAGAACGTGAGCGCCCAAGTCGCCGAGTGCACCGGATCCGGCGAGGTTCTTCCGCAGCCTCCAGACAAGCGGGAAGTTGGGATCCATTATCCATTCCTGGAGGTAGACGGCTCTGAACTGAAGCAGCTTTCCTATCGTGCCTTGCTGTATGAGCTTTTTCGCTTGGACTATCGCCGGGATGAACCTGTAGTTGAAGGCGACCATGTGTCTTACCTTCGCCCTTTCGGCGACGTCCAGCATCTCCCTGGCTTCATTTGCGGTCCTGGCGAGGGGTTTTTCGCAGAGGACATGCTTTCCATGCTCAATCGCGGCTATGGCCTGATCGTGGTGCTCGTCGTTTGGCGTCCCGATATCAACCAGTTGGACGTCTTTGTCTTTCACCAACTCCTCCCAATCGGTATAGTATTTCTGGTACCCGTATCTCCTGGCGGCCTCAGCCACCTTATCCCTCGTTCGGCCCGAGATGGCCACTAGCCTAGGTCTTGCGGGCGGGGGGTAGAAGAAGATCGGCATGTCTATGTACGCATTCGTGTGCGCCTTCCCCATGAAGGCATAGCCGATCATCCCAATGCCTATGGATGGAGCTTCTTTCGCGGGTGCCTGGACATCGCCCATTGTCACGAATCCAACTTTCTTCTCCTTTTCCGTCATCGTGTCCCCCCTCCTTCACCACCACACCTTCTCAAGTGGGGCCTTTATTATGAGTGGCTTCAGGTAAGCTATGCACTTCTCGCACCCATCCTCCCTGCTCATGACTGGATCTTCATGCTCATAGCTCAAGACGTAATCGTATCCTACCTCGAGTAAGGCCGTCATAACCCTCTTCCAAGGCACATCGCCCCATCCGACTACTCTGAACCTGAACCCCCTAGTCGGTCTACGCCAAGCTCCGGTCGGTATTGATCCAGAGACCGACAAGTTCTCCTTTACAAGCTCCGCATCCTTTGCGTGGGAATGGTAGATCCTCTCGCCGAACTTCTTTATGAAGGCGACCGGATCTATTTGTTGCCAGATGAGATGCGACGGGTCAAAGTTGAAACCGAACTCCTTCTTGTTGATAACCTTAAGGGCCTGCTCAGCTGTCTCGATGTTGTATGCCAACTCCTGCGGATGAACTTCGTGTGCGAACTTAATGCCGTGCGCAGCGAACGCATCCATTATATCCCCCCACCTCTCCGCAAAGGTTTCAAATCCCTTCTCGTAGATCTTCTCATAGGCGGGTGGGAAGATATACCACGATCCCCAATTCGGCGCGCCTATGAATCCGCACACGACTGGCACATCGAGGGCTGCCGCCGCCTCTGCCACCTTCTTCATCCTCTCTGTTCCGTACTTGACCTTCTCCTCAGGCGTTCCCTTGAACCACTCGTCAGTTGAGGAATCGAGTGGCCCAAGAACGAGTTGTCCCTCGAGATGATTACTGAGAGCGGAGATGCTCATCCCGAACTTTGAAACGGTCCTTTTCAGTGACGAAGCTCCGCCCTTAAGAACCTCGTCTATGTTTAAGTGTTGGCTTCCCTTCCATGCAGCAAGTTCTACGGCTTCATATCCTAGACCCGATACGTATTTCAGCACGTCCTCAAGTGGTTTCTCATTATACAACACGCTGAGTATTCCTATCTTCATCTTCACTTCTCCCTCGTATGATGCCAACTGGAAAACTTGTGCAGATAAGCCTTGCCATACTATATATTACGAGGCGATCCATGATGACTGGATGGACGTTGACCAAACTGAAAGCGCGTATCTTGAATCGCCAGGAGTTATTGAGCAGTTACTCAGGCAGGAATAGGTTGATTCGGAGTATAGCGCTGCAACTCCTGGAACAAGCCGTCAGGTCCGCGGATCCGGATGCGGCCGTCAGGAATGCCCTTAGGGTGAAAGGCGATTATATTCGGATCGGCAGAGAAAGGATAGGATTGAGCGGACGCGTCATAGTCATTGGCGCCGGGAAGGCTTCGGGAAGGATGGCCACAGCGATCGAATTCATAATGGGCGACAGAATAGATGGGGGGACCGTAATAGTTCCAAAGGGAACCGCGAGCAGTTACAGCCTCCGGAGGATTCAGCTCCTGGAGGGGGATCATCCGCAACCTAGCAAGGATAGCGTTGAAGCCGCGAGGGCCGTCATCAGGACAGTGAGTGGACTGAACGAAGGGGATGTCGTGATATCGCTGATCTCGGGGGGAGGGTCTGCATTGATGTGCCTCCCGAGCGAGGACATACCCCTTGAGGACAAGATCGCGACAACGAAGGCCCTCCTAGGAAGTGGCGCAACAATAGTCGAATTCAATACGGTCAGGAAACATATCTCAGCTGTCAAGGGAGGCATGCTCGCCAGGGCAGCGTACCCCGCAAGGGTCGTAAATCTGCTCTTATCAGACGTCCCGGGTGATCGCGAGGAGATAATTGCATCGGGCCCCATGTGCCCGGATACCTCAACCTTCGATGAGGCGATGCGAGTACTCAGGCTGAGGAACCTCGTGGGACGCATACCGGATTCCGTTGAAGGGCACATAACGAGGGGGATCCAGGGCCAAATACCCGAGACCCCGAAACCCAATGACATGGCCTTCCGTCACGTCATCACGAAGGTCGTTGCAGGTGGGAAGTTAGCACTTAGAAGCATGGGGCAAGTATGCAGGAAAAGGAACTGGGGAGTTAACGTATTGACAAGTTGCATGGAGGGGGAGGCTAGGGAGGTCGGAACGGTCCTCGCCTCCATAGGCATTGAGCTGGGCAGCAAGGTCGTCAACAGGCCGACAGTCGTTTTGGCCTCCGGTGAGACCACGGTGACGATCAGGGGAGATGGGAAAGGAGGAAGGAATCAGGAGGTGGCTTTGTCAGCGGCCATCAAGTTATGGGGAAACCAGGGCATAACTGTGGCCTCGATGGGAACCGACGGCATAGATGGCGTTACGGACGCTGCCGGGGCTCTGGTCGATGGTCGGACGTTCGATGCGGTTATCGATTCGGGCCTCAATCCCAGAGATGCGCTGAACAGGAACGACAGTTACACCGCCCTGAGGCCAGCACGGTCCCTCATTTTCACAGGTCCAACTGGCACGAATGTTAGCGACATCATGGTTATAGTCGCAGCCCCATGAAATTGTGAATTCACATAGGCGACATCGTAGTAGGGCAATGCGGTCGCCAATGATGGCATCGAAGAACGCGTTACCTATGGATATACTGAACAGACTTTACAGTAATATCTACTGACCTCAGGAACCCAGCTTAGGGGTGCGCCACAATGGGGACACGGCGGGGATCGGCTCAATGGGCCTTTCGCCTCTTGCCCCGAAGGCGCTAACATGTCAGAGTCGGGAGGTTCAGTTATTTCTTGGGAAGTTCCCGTTTGGCTTGATGTGATCACGTCCCCTCCTTCCGGATCGCTGTACGTCTCTCCAGGTGCATCCAAAGGTGGATACTGATCTACGGCCTCTTGTGACGGTTGTATAACGGCAATTGTGTCAGCGGGTTCTTCCACCTGCTCTACGGTAGTCTGTTGCAGTGGTGCGAGCTTCGGAGGTTTGACGATGTCTATTGGGACCTTCTCCCTGTACAGGAGAGCCCTCCCCCCGAGCGCACCCATTAAACCCGTGATCAAAGCGGAGAAGCATCCGCCTGCAAGCTGTGATATCTCGACGGCCGAGACAAGTTGGGAGAGTTGGCTTTCGGGAAGATCAACAAGATTTGGGAGTTCTGCCGACGTGAGCAGGATCCCCATGAAGGCTAGTAATAAGGATGCCCAGCCGGAGGCGAGAGCTCCACCCATCGTATGTTTGGACAACAAGCCACCCACCAAGCCGACCAGCACGAGGGTTGCCGTGATTAAAAGGAACCAATCTCCCCCATATGATGCGAACAATGTCCTAACGGATTGGTTCTCAGGCGCTAGCAATGGTCCGATGGAGAAACCTCCTGCACCAAGCCCGAGCAGCAAGCCCCAAAGCTTCGCGGTAATCGAGCTTGAGAGGTCTATCTGGCGGTCGTTTCCAAGATTAAGGGTGCTCTTGCCCAAAAGGAAATAGAGGAGCCCAAAGGAGGATGCCAAGCTGAGCAGGACAACGACTGACAGCGAAAACAAAAACCCTAGGATCCTCATTACAAGTCAGTTGAAAAGAAGCCTCGAGCTTTAGCTTTAAGGTTTTCTAGAAGTAAGTGATGATGTTATTGTTGTGGTAACCAGCTGATGACTTTCTTCGAAAAATATGCCAGCAGTAGAAATATCATGACCCCACCAAGGATGTAGCTCGGCTGACCTTTTGCTAAAGCCCAAAATATGGAGTATAACAGGAGGGTTAGGCCAGCGAAAGCGGGCATAAGACCTAGAAGCCTCACAGAAGAGGCCCTGCGTTTATGTTCCTGTGGCTTCGGAACAGGCTGAGGCGGAGCTGGAACCGAGGCCTCATGAGCCAGATCCTTTTCTCCGGGAGGGGGAGTTAGGTGAGTGCGTTGCAAGGCGGTTCTACCCGATTGCGTAACATGGTAGATGACGATGGTTCCAGCCGACATGTCCTTTATGAGATCGGCTTTCCGGAGCTCACTTATGTGGTAGGCAACGTGCTGCCTAGTAACTCCTATCTTATCGGCCAATGCCTTTGCCCCTAGTCCAGGCGTTTCACTGAGGATCTCTAGGATCTTGTGCCTAGTAGGATTTGCAGCACACTCTATTGCTGCAAGAAGCTTCTGATCTTCGCCCGATTCGGACAACGGCTATCACATTGGATCCGCGTGATATATGCCTTAATGGTTCGATGCCCTATTCTAGATGACTCTAGTAAGTAATATAGTTATCATGGAGGATAGTGGTGGGGATATAAAACGGCTCCTACTACCGGATAGACCAATAGGGGACTGGCGCGTTAAGGCTATGGGGAATACTTCGTTATCCATCTCATCAACGCGACGGTGACAAATACCGCGACGCCCGATATTACTACTAATGGCCCAGTTGGCAATCCTGTTAAATCGGATAGCAGGACGCCCGAAGCTCCGCTGATTGCACCGAATACGGTACTAAATACCGAGTAACTCACTAGATTGGAACTTATGGTCTTCGCCGTTGCTGCTGGCACTATGACCAGGAAACCAACCAACAGGCTTCCCACGATTTTTATGCCCGCAGCTACGGTGAGCGAAACGAGCAGTAGGTACATGAGGTTTATTCTGGCGACATTTATTCCCGACGATATCGCGAGATCCTCTGATATCATGCCCATGATGAACTTCGTATATACAATCCTCGTCAAAAAGATCGCAATGGCAGAGATGATGATCGCCAGAATCGCATCGGTAAAGGTCACCGAAGCGATATTGCCGAAGAGGGCTTCTAGCAGGTCTATTTCGGGGATTATGAGTATTCCTACTGCCAAGGCTAATGTGAATATGGCACCAACGATAGTTTCGAAGGACAACTTCGTTATCCTTTCCAGGCGCCATATAATGGCCGCTGATCCGAAGAGGAAAGCGAATGCACCAATGAAAGGATTGAAGTTGTATAGGATTCCAAGGGCAAGTCCTGGCAAGGCAACGTGCGACAAGGCGTCTCCCACTAGTGACATCTTTTTGAGGACCATGAGGGAACCCAGATAACCAGTCGACATTCCCACGGAAATGCTCGTCAGTAAAGCGGGAATCAACACATCAATCATCATGTGTATCAACTCCCTTTAATTCCATCGTGTCTTCCCAATACGATCTCACTGCCGTATATGGTCCTAAGTATTTCCGGTTCGACGATTCTATCGGATTTACCATAAAAGATCACCTTCTTATTCAATGCCAACATGTACTCCGAATAGTCTCGTATCAGATGGATGTCGTGAGATATTATGAGTACTGTTATCTTATTATCTCTCTCGAGCCTGTTAAGCATTTCGTAGATGGCTTCCTCATTATCTATGTCGACGGCACTTGTGGGTTCATCAAATAGCAGAACACTTGGTCTGTCGAGTATTGCCCAGGCGATCAACACCCTTTGGAATTGCCCTCCCGACAGAGTGCCCAACCTCTTTCCCATTATGTTCTTATCATCTAGTCCAACAGACTCGAGACAGCCCTCTGCGTTTGGGCAACCCTTGAACTCGAGGAACTCCCGTACTGAAACGGGGATATCACCTGCCGTGAGATTCTGGGGGACGTAGCCTATCCTGACCTTATCGGTCCATTCTATTTTACCTGTGTAGGGTATTAGATTCAACAATGCCTTAAAAAGGACCGATTTCCCAGCACCGTTAGGTCCAACTATTGCCAAGGTCGTGCCTTTCTTGAGTTGGAAGTTTATATTATCCAAGACCGCTTGGCCTTGAATTCGTACACTCACATCCGATACCTTTAGTATGTAATCGTCTTGGATGCTTCCCATTTAATTTTTACACGACCCCATCGCTATATAGGTCTTCTCAGGTGCAAGAAACTTCTCCCCACAGGCAGACGGGTGCTTGATTGACTTCTTGTTAATGCTAAACTCATGATCGCTTACATAAGACATGGGTGACAACTAGAGAATATATCTTGGCGGCATCCTCGACCTCTTTTACCGTAACCATCTCATTGGCAACGTGGGATCCGGCCAAGCTTCCAGGACCTAGGATCACGGCCTTTGTCCCAGCCAAATCCACGAGCGGTCCCATGTCACAGTAGGCTTCGAAGTTGTAGAGACCTAGGTCTTTATCCAATATCTCTCTCACGGAATCCGTGGTAGATTGAACTATCATTTCATTGGGCGAAGTCTGTGCGGGTTTGGCTAAGAGATAAGGCACCATGCCTGCCCTCATGGAGGTTCCCTCCAGGGCACTTCGAACGATGCCAATTATCTCATGCCCTGCCTTCTCGGGATCCTCGCCTACGGATAGGCGTCTATCAACGGTGATGGTGCAGTTGGGTGGGACTACGTTGTCCTTTATGCCCCCCGCTATGGTCGAGACGACAAGAGTGGGGGGGCTTACTACCCCTTTACTTCGAAGCTTTGTTGCCAGATCATCAAGCCCCATTATAACCTTCGCCATTCCAGATATGGCATTGACGCCATTGTCGGGTAGGCTTGCATGGGCCGCCTTTCCACTAACATCGATGCGAAACCTCGCTATTCCCTTATGGGCATTTCCAACCCTGAGTTGAGTTGGCTCACCCACCAGAGCCATATCGGGGCGCAGTCCGGACTTAACTAGGTGCTTAATGCCCATTCCATCGGTCTCCTCGCCTACAACCGCTGCGAAAAAGAGATCACCAAAAAGCTCGACCCCCGATTCCGCGACAGCTTCGATCGCGCAGAGCATGGCACCTAGACAACCTTTCGCATCGGCCGATCCTCTACCATATATCTGGCCATCCGCCTCCTCTCCGCTAAAAGGATCCTTCATCCAAAGCCTTTCATCGCCGGGAGGGACTACGTCGAGGTGTCCGGTAAGTAGTAGCGAGCGAGAGCCCGTTCGCCCCTTCAGGGTGGCTATTACGTTGCATCTATCGCCTGATACGCTCTGTTCCACGTACTTAATGCCAATCTCATCGAAGAAGCTGGCAACGACTTCGGATGCCGCTTTCTCGTTTCCAGGAGGATTTATGCTCGGGGCCCTTACCAGGCTCTTGGTAAGCTCGACCGCCCTCCGCGTTTTCAGGACCTTGAGGACATCGTTGTAGGGCATTTAGGGACACCGCGGTAATATCATGGATGGGTTCAAAAAAGCTTTCTCGCGTCGTATTAATGCTGGCACAATCCCTCTCGATATATCGAAGAAAGAGGAAGGAAATACTTCCTTCCGGAAACGAAAGCTTTCGTTTGCTCCAAGCTTTTCCTTGGCGAGCTAATGGCCATAACCCGAGAACTGATGACAAGGAGCATCACAAAGAACCTGGTCAGGCTTCTTCTCTCCATGGGCGCTGCATTGGTAGGCATAATGCTTCTGTGGCGCCTATTGCAAGTCCCAGGCGAAATCGTCCGACATCCTTCTGAGACAAGATATCTTGCATCGCCACTCGAGATCATGGTCATAGCCTACATCATCCTTTGGAACCTCAAAAGGTACAGGCTGGGAATTGGCGAAGAACGCTTCAAAATGGTATCAGCCACGCTCAAGGCCTCGATCGTCTTTTATGCCATAGGCCTTGTGGCCATTGTTGTAGGCTACGCTAGTTTCTGCAGTTTAGCTGGCTTTATAGCGGCCGTCCTGTACTCCCTTAAGGGAAACTTAGCGACCAATTACCTGAACCTGCCACGCATCCCAAGACTTTCCTCTGCGGTGACGATCCCCGTTCCCTCTCGGAGTGGCCTCCACGAACTGCCGATAGGCCTATGCACTCCGCCCGAGGAAGGTACCGTGACGGCCTATAACGTCCATCTCGGTAGAGAGGCGAGGGCTTGGATCAACCTCTCAAGAAAACGTTCGCACCTTAGATCCAAACATTTCGATCTACACGTGGAGAAGATAAGACAAATTCTTGGATCAGAGACGCATTCAGTAGGTAGAATTAGTTCACCTCGTGACGTTGCGAACCATCTCTCCAAAAAGATCAGCAGGGGATATCTCCTCGATCCATCGAAGAGCATGGCTGAAGCCCTTGAGGCACTAGACAAGGTTGGGAGAAGGGGGGTGGAAGTAAGCCTCCAATTTCTGTGGACGAGGGACAAGGGAGGAGTCTCGGCACGCCATCTTGTGGTGGCCTCCTCTAACGATCTTCAGGCCTTCTCGAGATTCGAAGCCAACCTCATACGAAAGATTCCCTTCACAAGTTTTCTCGAAGCACCACTAGTTGTCGACCTCATAGCTGACATAAGGCGCGAGGGATTCCTCAAACCCGTCGGGGAAGTTTACCTCAAGTATGTGTTGCCGATAGGAATCTCGTATGAGCCAACCTATCTCCTGGACACGGTTACCCTCAGGGGCTACATGGGGAAGAGGGGGAGGAGCGAGGGGACCCTCTCCTTCCAATTCCCCGAAGGACATGTCCTCTTGATCGGCGACAAGTCGTCGGGAAAGACACGATTTGCCCAAAGTCTGGTGTCGGCCCTCGCGGAGATGAATGCCGTAGTGCTTGTCCTAGACCCTCATGGGGAATATCACCACATACAAGGGCGCAGTGGGGACAAGTTTTACCTAAACCCGTTCCAGCCTCCCCTTGACGTCGATGCGCTCACCCATTCCGGGAGCCTTCTTGTGTTTTCCCGATACCTAGCGTCGGCCTTCAGTGTTGAGGAACCACAGGAGGAAGTGGCCAAGATGATCAGGTTAAAGGAGCCATTGCTAATGAATTACTTGGCGTGCATTGCAGGAAAGGTAGATCGAGAAACGGTCCGAGTTAGGGACGCGGTCACCAAATTAGCCGAGGAGACAGGGATCGACGAGGCCATCAGGGGGATCGCGCTCCCCGACCCAACGCGAAACGTCATAACCGTCGAAGTCCCGATACACCGCAGGGGAACGGCAACCCTCCTAACGGAGCTGTTCATCGCGTGGGCCGCGTCGTTGGCCACAAAACAAACAGTTAGGGTCGTCATGGTAATTGAAGATGCCGATGAGATTCTGAACGTAGGTGAAGCGTCCAACATACTGGAATATGCCGAGGATTATGGGCTGTCACTAGTCCTGATCTCAAAGAGCTGCACCTCATTGGTCCCGAGTGGACAATGTTTCTCGATCATCGCTGGATTCAGGATGTCCCGCAAGGAGGATGTGGGAGCGTTCCGCAAGTTAGTCGGCCTTGGGGGAGGTGAGCCTGAGGGACTGCAAATTGAAGCCACGATATCGGGACTGCATAGCGGTGAAAGTATCCTCTTCTTACGAAGCAGCTTCGACTTCATGCTGGCAAGGGCACAGGAAATTATGGAGGCATAGCTTGATTTGAACGAGGTAACTCAAGGAGATCCGATAATCGGCACACTTCTCAACCCCAACAATTACGTCGAGATCGGGGACGTCAATCTGAGCAGGGCTGAACTCGCCGAAGGAGTTGGGATCTTCGGATCTGGTTATGAGAACGGAACGATGGTCTTGGCTGAAGGAGCCAACTCGCTGGGCTTCGGCGTTGTCGTCATAGATTCGTATGGGAAATTCAGGCCCATGATAAACGCTTCCGCGAAGAACAAGGCATACCTGCTTGGAGGCCACACCCTTAACCCTTTCAAGCCGGAGGGCCACGATAGTGAATGTTACGCGGACTTACTCTGCGAGGCACTGTCCCATTCCTTCGGCACCAGTTTGCTCACTCTCTCGGATATGAAGGGCGTCCTGTTGGAGGCGCTTGGTAGCGAGGATCGCGAAATAACGCTGATGGGCCTTGCAAGCCTATTCGAAACCCAGAGCGAAGTGGGTTCGCAGTTCACGGCTTATGGTGTGCTGCAACCCCTTTTGATCGGAGGGTCAGCGGCGCCATTCAGGGGTAAACAGACAATCAGCGTAGGGGACCTGTTGAATGACGTCTCAGTGGTCGAGCTGTCGGACATACGGAGTAAAAGTCTGAAGGTTCTGGCCCAATCGCTGTTAATTGTGAAGATTATCGATTATGTGAGGGAGAACAGGAGCAGAGCTCTCATAATAATCGATAGCCCCGAGATCTTGTGGCCTGACACGGGATTGCAAAGGCCCGATGCAAGGGCATCATTCTTCTACCTTCAGGCCCCGCGGATGCTTAAGGAGGCCGGAATTCAGCTCTGCATCTGCTCGACATCATCGATGTGGACCGAGAAGAGGATCATATCGAACGTTGGAACGCTGATTCAGTTTGGGGCCCCTAATCCATACACCGCGGAAGCTGCGTCGAATCTCATGGGAAGGAAGATAGGCGCGGATGCCTTCAGAACCCTAAAGACGTCCTTCGCCTACGTACTGAAACCCAGAAGCCCCGAGCCCGAGCTCTGCAGGTTCAAGAGGCCGAGATGGCTCTTCACGGAGGTTTCCAGGGAGGACTTGGCTCTGAGGAATGCCCAGCTTGGGATGCCTCCTGTGAATAGGCAAGCGATGATGAAATGCAAGCTTGTGGAGGACTTCGATGAACGTGCCGAGGTGGTCTTCGGGATTCTGAACGCCCTCCAAACATCCAGAGGCCATCCCTTCCAAGACTATTCGGATCTGATTGGACCCGAGGAGAAGAGGTTCGTTAGTAAGCTCCTCAGGCTGCAGTACCTCAAGATCGTCAATACGGAGGCGGAGGGTGGGAGGCAGGCCATCTTGACCATGACGGAGAAGGGAGTAAGGGCGCTGAGGGAGTATGAAAAAGAAAGCGGAGGTGAGAAATCAAGATGAAACACTTACCAACTTCTATCAAGGTCATAGACGAACTTTGCGGAGGGGGATTACTGGCAAACGCAGTCAACACGATATACGGAAACCCGAGTACGGCCAAGACAAGCCTAGCGATGACCATTGCATTCTCGGCCATCGAACAGCAGAAAGACAATGCCTCGAAAGTCGTAGTCATAGACACGGAATCCGGATGGTCGGACACGAGGATACAAAAGGCTGCCGAAGGCAGGAAGATATCGTTGCAGCTTCTCCCGGAGAGGCTGAAGAAATACTCGGCAACCATGCTCGGTGAACAGCACAAGATGATAATGGAAGTGATACCGACGGACCTGAAGGAGAACGACTGGGAACTCGGGCTGATAGTGGTGGACTCGCTCGTGGCCTTTTACCACGCGCAGCTCCTCTCGGCTCCGACGACGGTTCTGGCATCGAAGTCTCGGGAGCTCCAGGGAAGGCTGTCGCTCGAAATAAACAGCCTACTCAAGCTGGCGACAGGGTACGAGGCTCCTGTGTTGCTCGTGACGTGGACGAAGAGCACGGCATCGAAGAGCTTTAGCGAGAGGGAAAGGAAGGGCGTGCTACAGGATCTGGGGAAGGGCGTGCTCGTCAACGACCTCGAGTGCGGACTCGGATCCAGGCAGTTCGACATCATAGGAGGACAACACCTGACCTACATGACGAAGACCATGCTGCACCTCGCCTCGATTAAGGGAGATCCGTACACGAAGGTCGTATCGCTTGAAAAATCCATCGAGAAGCCGACGTACATGGGCGGGCTTGTCAAGGTAACGGACAAGGGAGTCGAGGACGTCAAGGGATCGAAGCCGATGCCCCTCAACGAACTGATGAAGCAGGTGGCACTTGAGGAAGAGGAGGAGGGCGCATAGCCGCGCAATGGTCACACCCCCCTTCCCACTTCAATGTTCCATTCGGCCCACGTCGTAAACACGCAGGGCGATTGCCGTCCACTGAGCCAGGGCTTTTTTAATCCCTCAAACCCCGCTAGAGAGGACAGCGTCTTCACAATTGCGCTAGCTCTCTTGGCAGGTCCCGCGCCTCCTCAAGGGAGAAGACGGGGCCATCCGTGCAGACGAGCTTTCCACCAAAGTGACAGTGTCCACACTTCCCAATGCCGCACCTCATCCTGCTCTCAAGGGAAATGAAGATGCTATCAGGCTTAAGTCCAATCGATGAAAGCGTTCTGACAGTGAACTTTATCATAATGGGAGGACCGCAGACGAAGGCTACGGCATGCTTCACATCTATGGTCCTTTGCTCGAGGAGCTTCGTGACCACGCCAACTTTCCCAAACCAACCTTGCTCCGGTTTGTCTACGGTCAGATCCAACTCTATGCCCCGCGACTCCCAAATGGGGTACTCCTCCCTGAATAAGAGGAGAGAGGGCGTCCTGGAACCGTAACATACCGTTACCTTTCTGGCTTCGATATCGGCTAGCGCGACAGCCCTGAGGGGGGCTAAACCTATTCCTCCTCCGATTAAGAGGAGCTCCTTGCCCTTCGCTTCATCAATCGGCCAACCCCTCCCATAAGGGCCTCTCAAATGTAGGATATCGCCTGTCCTAGCCTCGTGGAGCGCGGACGTTACCTTCCCAATCTTCCTCACACTGATCTGAAGTTCTTGGTACGGAGGAGAGCACACGGATATCGGGGCTTCTCCAACCCCCATCGCACCGACCAAGATGAATTGCCCTGGATTAGCGGAGAGTTTCTTGTCCGGTTCCAAAGGCTTCAATGTGAAGGTCTTCGTATCCTCGGTTTCGATCCTTACGTCCTCGACCGTCCCCATGATTGGGAAGTATGGATTTACACCCAACTACTGAGGACCTCTCTGATATCTATGTTCACCGGGCAAAGCGAGACACACCTTCCGCATCCTACACATGCACTAACGCCATAGGTTTCCGGAACGTATAGCGATTTGTGGAAAATCCTGTGCCTAAACCTCTTCTCGCCCACCGGCCTTGGGTCCAAGCCTCCGGCCATCCTAGAGAAGTCACAGGAGGAACATGAGTCCCATCCCCTGAACCTTGTGCAGGAACTGCCCTTGGTGTAATCGAACACATCGAAACAATAGCACGTGGGGCAGAAGAATGAACAAGTCGCACATCCGATGCAAGTCTCACTCAAGCGAGACCAGAGGGGGTCGTCGTAAGCGCCTTTGAGTTTTTCAGTAGATGACTTGATGTCGAGCGTGGATCCCATGCTGCCCTCAATGGTGGAGCGCCTCCTGATGTAGGAGTCCGAGTCGTCCTTTGATGCTGGACGAAATACGTCTTGATGAAGATCGACGAACCTGAAACCTTGTGGAGAGGAAGGCTTGACGTAGAACACATCGTAATCGCCAATGAGCGATATGTCTCCCCCAAGGCCCTCAACGGGCCCAGTGCCCATGTCTTTGCAGAAACAGTATGGGGCAGACTTCTCGCAGGCTATGCTCATTATCAAAGACCTCTGCCGCCTCGATGAGTAGAAGGGATCCTCGAATTTACCACCCAGTAGGACTGAGTCCAGCACCTTAACCGCGGATGCATCGCACGGCCTAACTCCAAAGAAGATCATCTCTCTGCCCGATGGCGTCTTTGTGGAGGGCTCTCCGGACCTGAGGTCGTAGGAGAACATCTCCTCCGTCTGAGGCAGTAGCTGGAATTTAGGGGATCTCAAGACGTTTACCAGATCGAACCTTGCGTCATCGAAAGAGACGGCCTTGGAAAACTCCGAGGACTTCCCAATTACGGCGGGAACGTAGAGGTCCTTCTCCTTTGCTAGCGAGTCCATCAAATCCCTGAGGCTTTCGACCTTAACGAGATACAGCTTCTGCAGATTTGGTCACCCCGATTGGCTAGCGCGCTTCTTCGTCCTCTGCCCCTCGATCAGAACCTTCGTAATCATCTCACCGCCAAACCTGGATCCAGGAGAATATCCCAACTCCGACTCGACCTTCTTGTTGACGAGGTGGTAAAGCCTCGTCAAGGGTATGCGTTCAGGGCATGCCATCTCACAGGCACCACACTCAGAGCATCTTCCAGCCATGTGCAACGCTCTAACCAAATGGAACGTTGCCAGCTCCCCTTGAAGCCCAAGCTTCGAGACGAGCCAAGGTTTGGAACCGTTGAGGGCGCATTCGGTGCAATAGCAGAGGGGGCAAGACCTTATGCACGCAAAACACCTCGTGCAGGTTTTAAATTCGGCAAGCCACTCGTCTGGACTCGCCCACGGTCCTATCTCCTTCTCTACTTGCCTCTTCTCCCCCGTTTCGATTATGGTATCGTATATGGGAGAGACGTTCGTCCTGCACCTTTTGCAGTGTTCGGCCAGCTCGTGCGTGGGTTCATCCGAGTAAGGTACTTCGGGTGCCTCTATACCTCCACACTCAACCGCCACGACATGGACGGAGTCCCTCTTGACCTGGTTCTCAGCGATGAGCTGCGCCAATGTCAAGCCGTCGCATCCCTTGACCAACACACCAACCTTCCCCTTCATTCCCGCCAAGTACCTGGTTAGGTTGCTTCTACAGTTTCTGTTCCAGACCAGCCTATGGACTTCTGATTCGTTCCTAATGAAGCACGGCCTTGAGACTCCCCGTATCGAACCTGCCTGGAAGCCGATGAAGCAATCAACCTCCCTCCTCGAAAGCAGTTCTTTCGCAATCGAGTGGATCCTCTCTTCGACGCTCGCGCTCACCTCATCACCCCCATTCTCAAGGGTCCCATCCTCTCCAACTCGTCTACGCACCTGTTGACCTCTTGCGCGAACTTCAAACCCTCTGGGGCCGATATCCAGATGAGCCTTACCCTCTCCTTCTCGATGCCAACAGACTCTAGCAGGGACCTTAGCACCTTGACCCTCTCTTCTGTGATCCTGCTCGGGCTTGCGTGCCTCATCTCGCTCGGCTTGCAGAGTGCTATTATCACTCCGTCAGCCCCTTTTTCGAAGTACTTCACTACGAGCGCTGTATCGACTAGCGCAGTGCATGGCACCCTCACTGGTAAAAGGCCAGGATGGTATTCGGCCCTCTCGACGCCAGCCCTTTCAGCTCCAGAGTATGAGCACCAACACAGGAACGCAATTACCTTGATCAAATCAATGAGCCCCCAAGATGCCCTCAACCTGCCTCATCAGCGATTCTTGCTGCCATCCCCTTAGCGTGACAGCACCTTGAAGGCAGTCCGGCACGCAGGCGCCACATCCCTTGCATATATTCTCATTAACTACGGCCTTCTCCTCTACGCGAGTTATGGCTCCGTATTCGCACGCATCATAGCACCTCATGCAACCTGTGCAAGCCTGCGCGTCAATGGTAGCTTTGTAGGGGGAGCATACGAGCTCCTCCCTGTTGAATAAGGAAAGGATGATGCCAGCCGCCCCCGATCCCTCTATCACGCTATCCGAGATATCCTTAGGACCGTGGCACGTGCCAGCAACATAAACGCCCTCCACGAAGGTCTCGAGTGGCCTGAATTTCGGCTGGACCTCCTCAATCCAACCTAGGCCTCGCACCTGCAAGCCCATCATTTTAACGAGCTTGCCCGTGGATTCGCTCGGCCTCATCCCCAAAGCTAGCACAGCCAAGTCTACCTTCAGCTCGCCCCTCTCGCCAGTGAGAGAATCTTCGTATGGGATTACTATCTTTCCACTCTCTTGATCCCTCATCAGTTCCGAAGGCCTGCACCTTATGAATCGGACCCCGTCCTCCCTGACCCTTGTGTAGAGGTCCTCCCATCCCTTTCCCTGCGTCCTAATATCGGTGTAGAACACATAGATCTCCGCATCAGGTTCATGTTCCTTTATGAGCCTAGCTTGCTTCAAACTCACGGCGCAACAGAAGAGTGAGCAGTCTTCCATGCCAATGCTCGTGTCCCTCGATCCAACGCACTGTATGAAGGCTATCCTCTTCGGGTGCTCCCTATTTCTGAGAACGAGCTCCCCGCCCGATGGGCCCGAAGCGCAAATCACCCTCTCGAACTCCATGTTTGTAATGACGTTTTCGAATTCACCGTAGTGGTACTGTGGCTTTAGTTTGGGGTCGAAAAGGGTAGCGCCCGTCGTGATCACTATGGCCCCCACGTTTAGCTGTAGGGATTTTGGTTTGTCATTGAAGTTTATCGCCGATAGGCCGCATGCCTTTTGGCACATCCCACACTCGGTGCAGATTTCCTTGTTTATCACGTACTTCAACGGAACCGCCTGGGCGAAAGGCGAGTAGATCGCCTTCACGGGCTTTAGATCCACATCATACCTGTTCGGCTGGTAAACGGGACAAACGTCGACGCAGGCGCCACAACCGTTACATTTCGCCGGGTCGACATAGGTGGGCTTGACCTCGACGCTCACGTTGAAGTCACCGACGCGTCCGCTCACGGCCGTCACTTCGGCGTTGGGAATTATCCTGAGGTTCTTGTTTCGCCCTGCATCGGATAATTTTGGTCCTTCGATGCATATGGAGCAATCCAACGTCGGTATGGTCTTGTCGAGTTGGGACATGATGCCACCAATACTTGGCTCCCTCTCCACGAGGAAGACCTCGTAACCGGCGTTTGCGATGTCGAGGGAGCACTGCACACCAGCTATGCCACCACCTACGACGAGTGCGCTCCTCACGACCTTGGTAGCCGAAATCGGAACTGGCACTGAATTCGCTACCCTCATTACCACCCCGTTGACGAGCCTGTATGCCTTCTCGGTAGCCAATTTCCTGTCCATATGCACCATAGAACACAATTCCCTTAGGTCGACAACCTCGACGAGAGAAGGGGGGAGGAGCTGCCCCTCAGCTATGACCTTGAAGGCGTGCTCGCACGTCCTTGAGGAGCACGCTCCTATCACCAAGCCATCAAAGCCTTTCTCCAAGAATTTAGCGAGAGAGGTCAACCCCTGTGCTTGGCAGAGCTCTTCCTCTTCGCGCGCTTCCTGCACAAAGGGCGATGTCCCACACCTTTGAGCCAATTCCCCAAGATCGATGGAATTTCCAACAACTGACCCGCACCCGCAGAGTAGCACACCTATCTTTTTCATCTTAGAACTCCCCTCGTGCCTACCTCACTTGGATTGGAACCGAGGGCCAGTGCGTAGAGCTGCGCCAGGTGTAAAACAGGCACGGTCTTACTGTGGGCGCCCAGATGCTTGAGACAATGGGGGCAAGTCGAAACTATTAGATCGGCTCTCGAATCCTCTGCACTCCTTATCCTTCGGATGGCCAGTTTTCTGGAAATCTCGCTACCGACGTAAATGGAGCCTCCGCAGCAACCCACCTCATCCTCTTGTACAATGTATTCGCAGCCTAAGACCTCAAGAAGCGACTTGACGAGCCTTGGGGACTCCGGGTCATCTACCTTTCTTACGCTTGATGGCCTGAGCAGGTGGCAACTATGTTGTACAGCACACCTTAGGTTCAAGGGGCTCTTTATGCGATCCTTGATCGTACCCTCCACGTCCTTCAATACTTTGACAAACGGAAAGACATTCGGCAAGGCCTTGCCCTCTTCCCTTTCGATGTTCGCCCTCGCGTCTTGGAGGCTTGCGAAGCACTCGTCGCAAACGGTTAGAAAGTCCCCCTTTGCCAAGCTGAAGTTTCTCAGGTTCATCTTCAGCCAAGCGTCCTTGTTGAAGCCAAAAAGGGCTGGTGGAAGGCAACACGCCGTTCCTCTTACGTCCGAGAATTCGATGTCCAGCTTCGACAGAGTGTCCCTCACGGCGCGTTCAACCTCGGGGAAGAGGTTGGGCACGATGCAGCCAAGGAAGAGGGAGTACAGGTCCGTCACCTCTCCACTAGTTGGCGCACGAGCTTTTTCCCGAATGAGGGCATGAGGAGCTTCCTTACCTGCTCAAGCTGCGTCTTATCGAGGTCGAACTCCGGCAGCTTGAGGGTCGACCTTCGTGCCTTCAATCCCCTTTTCTTGCCGTACGCGAATCCTGACCTAGATATCGAGATCAAGGATCTCAGCCTATCCTTTGGTACATTTTTCGTAGGACAGCTTCGGACCTGCAACCCCCTTGCGGAGAGCATGACGTTCATGGGCCATACCTCTTTAGGGCACCTCTCCGTGCAGACACCACAAGTAGAACAGAGCCAAACCTTCTGAATGTCGATCGAGGTATCGCCAACCAAGAACATCTGAATGAGCCTACGCGGATTGTAGGACTGGTCCAGCTCAAAGACCGTGCAGCTTGCGGTGCAGGTCCCGCACTGGATGCAGCGCGTAAGGTTTGGGGCGCCATTTTTTATGAGCTCGTCCCTCATGTCCTTGCCTCCTGTAGAACCTTCTCTGCCCCCCAACTTGCTTCACCCCTCTTCATCCTCTCAAGAAATCGGGTCATCTCGATGATCGCCCTTTGGTACACATTACCCTCTGCTGCCGAGACGTATACGAACCAAAGGCGTTCTGGGTTGATCTCTCTCCTTGACAGTATATTCTTCGCCTGTTCTATTCTCTTTTTAGCCCACGCGTTTCCGGATATGTAGTGGCAATCTGCTGGGTGGCAGGGCGCGACGAGCACCATCCCGGCTCCTTTCTCGAAAGCTCTGAATATCATCTTAGAGCTGACCCTGCCTGAGCACATAACCCGTATTATGCGGACGTTAGGCGGGTATTGTAACCTCGAGACGCCAGCAAAGTCAGCTCCCGCATAACTGCACCAGTTGCAGTTGAAGCTAATGATCTTGTCGGAGGGGTCGTTCTCCAACGCTGCGTCGATCTGAGCGAATATCTGCTCGTCGCTGAAGTGGTACTGATCGAGTGCGCCGTAGGGGCAACCCGCAACGCACGTGCCACAGCCTTTGCAGAGAGACGCCAACACCTCTACCTTCTTCTCACCATCGACCTCGATGGGCCTGATGGCTTGGAATGGGCAGGCCTTCGTGCACGCCAAGCATCCCTTACACAGGCTAGGGTCCACGTGGCTTACGATGGGGTCGAGTTCTATCTCGTCCTTCGAGAACAGAGATATGACCTTTGAAGCCGAGGCGTGGCCCCTCGAGACGCTCGACGGTATGTCCATCGGTCCGCTACACGAACCAGCGAGCATGACGCCGTCCACGACAGTTTCGGCTGGCTTCAGCTTTATGTGCGCCTCCATGAGGAAGCCATAAGGATCGATTGGGACTTTCAGCATCTCGCTCACGATCTTCGAATCCTTGGGAGCCTCCATGCCCGTGGCTAGCACGACGAGGTCGAACGACTCGGCGAGGGGATTTCCGGTTAGCGTGTCCTCCGACCTGACGGTGAGGTGATCTTCAACACCCTCGACTCTCGACGGCCTTCCCCTTACGAAACGGCAGCCAAGCTGTTGCGCCTTCGAGTACAGCATTTCGTATTCCTTTCCCCCGGTCCTCACGTCGATGTAGAACACGGTGATGTCCAAGTCCGGGTATTTCTCTTTGAGCAGGATGGCCTGCTTCAACGTTATCAGGCAGCAGATCCTTCCGCAATAAGGATTCGACTTGTCGTCCCTGCACCCTACGCACTGGATGAAGGCAACATTCCTGGGGACCTCTCCATTGGATGGCCTCGCGACGTTCCCATGGGTTGGGCCCAAGGGGCTCAACATCCTCTCAAGCTCGAGGTTTGTGACCACATCTCTCAGTGTCGAATGGCCATACTCGGGTTTCTTGCACGGATCGAATAGCTCGAAACCTATGGCCACGACGATGGCGCCAACCTCGTGGCTTTCTTCAACCGAAGGATGGTCTAGCTCTATGGCTCTCATGGGGCATTTGCGCGCGCAAATTCCGCACGACGTGCAGTTGTCCCTGTCGATGACCGCGACCCTCGATCCGACTGGCATACCCGAGGTGTGAACGGTGCTTCTCTCCCAAGCCGATCTGCCTGAGCAGGAGGCCGTTGGCGCCTTAGGAGAACTGACCAGCGATATCGGCTTCCTAACCAGCAGGCTACTTAAAACCTCATCAGGCAAGGTTACAGGGCAAGCTTCAATACACAACCCACAGCCGGTGCAAAGTTCGCTGACGTACGTTGGCCTCCTTAGGATCTTGGCATCGAAATTCCCGACGAACCCCGAGACCTCCTTGACCTCCGAAAGTGTTAGGATCTTGATCCTCGGGTTGGAGGTCACCTTGTTAATAAGATCTTGAAGCTGACAAGAGGTGCAATCGACCTTTGGGAATGTCTTGTCAAGGAGGGAGGCCATCCCGCCCAACGAAGCCTTCTTCTCCACCAATATCACCTCGTGGCCGGATTCCGCGATGTTCAGCGCAGCCGTCATTCCAGAGACTCCCCCGCCCAAGACCAGGGCTCTCTTCGTGATTGGAACCCGTATCGGCTGGAGCGGCTTCAGGAGCCTGGCCTTTGAGACGGCCATCTTGACCTGGTCCATCGCCTTCCCCGTCGCGCCCTTCGGGTCCGCAGAGTGGACCCAGGAGTTGTGCTCTCTTATGTTCGCCATCTCCATGAGGAACGGATTGAGCCCCGCGTCAACGACGCATGACCTGAAGGTCATCTCGTGCATCTTTGGGGAACAGGATGCCACGACGACCCTGTTCAATTTATAGTCGGCGATCGCCTTCTTCAATTCGGATTGTCCAGCTTCGGAACATGTGTAGAGGTTGTGGACCGAGTAAACTACGCCTTCTAGGCCCTTGGCATAATCAGCGACGGCAGTACAGTCAATCGTCCCCGCGATATTCTTTCCGCAGTGGCAGACGAACACCCCGACCCTTGCCTGCTCATCTGTGACCGGCATTTCAGGGGACCACCGAATCGGAGACCAAGCGCCTGATCCTATCCCGCGACGTCCGATCGAGGAGCCTGGCCGAAGGAGCCTGGCCGAGGAGCTTGAGGAGCGCCGAAGGCCAAAGCGCCGAGAACCCCTCCCTGACGAATACGTGGTACCTCTTTACGTCGATCGCCATATCCTTGCACGCCAGGGAACAGGAGTTGCAAAACACGCAATATCTCTCCGTGACTATTGCCTTCCCGTCTTCCATCTTGATCGCGGCTGTGGGGCAAACCCTTGAGCAAGTGTCGCAACCTTTGCTGCACTTTGCGTTGTCGATTGAGATTCTACCCAGGAAGAGCGGGTTGGCCTTTACGGCGCCGTGTTTGCAAGCGTCCTCACACCAAGGGCACCTCAGGCAAAGCTCTTCATCCAATTCGACGGCCCCCTCGATAACCCTTAGAGCGCCTCTGGGGCAGGCCGATGCTGCGTCCGTGCATCCCTCGGGGCACTTCGATGGATCTAGGGTCAGTTTTTTCGGAGGGGTCGGGAAGCCTCCCTTTTCCACAAGGATATTGCTCTCTCGGCCGTCTAATAGCATCCTTATTGCGTTCGATGGGCACAGCGGTTCACATGCGCCACAGAGGACGCATTTGGACTCATCCAGCACCACTCTAGCCTTCTCATCCTCAAACTTGATCGAAAACGCTTCCTTGGGGCAGACTTTCGAGCATACATCGCACTTTATGCAGAGTCTTTTATCGAGGGAGAGCGTGACGCTTTCGACGTAAAACCTTAGGGTTGCGGTCAGCAATTTCTCGCTCTCTTCCTTCTCCACAACCAAGTGCGAAATAACGGACCACCGCTGGGGTATTCGTCTTCAGCTCTCTGTTTAAGTCTTACTTTATTGTAAAGCTTCAGTCCTTTTTGAGGTTGAGAAACGCTTAAAGATTTAAGTCGCCTAAGGTGAAGTCTGTGTGAGATGGCTGAGTACAGAATCGAGGTCGACTTCACTGGACCCTTCAGGGACATTTGTGGGTGCAGGAACATCGGCCTTGATGTTGACAAGGAGTTGGGCCTTCCGACGCTCATTGGGGAGATTGCGTCCAAGTTTGGCCTAGAGTTTACGAAGAGATTGGGGATGAGCGAAGAAGGCTACGATGGGGAATTGGCGACGGTGATCGTTAACGGCACGGTCGTCAGGGGTCCGAAGCTCAGGGAAGTTGTCCTCAAGCCTGGCGATCACGTCGTTTTCGCGCCATCTCTCGCGGGGGGCGGTTGAGACGAGAGGATACGCTGGGAAGTACATCGTCTTCGATCTCGGGAAGGGGAAGGGGCGGGCAGAGACCCTCAGCGAAAGCGTCGCGACCAACTTCATAGGAGGGTACGGTTTCGGTGCGAGGACGCTCTACGACCATGTCAAGGCGGGCGTTGAACCATATTCGCCCGACAACGTCATAGCGTGGTGGACTGGGCCATTGGCCGGCACGGTTGCGCCTACGACGAGCAAGTATGCCGTTTTCGCAAAGTCACCCCTGACGGGCTTCTTCGGATTCGGGATCTCCTCTGGCGGCTTCGCCTACGAGCTGAAGAACGCCGGCTGGGATGGCGTAGTGTTCTTTGGAAGGTCCCCCAAGCCAGTCTACTTCTTCGTAGACGATGACGCTTACGGGTTGAGAGATGCCTCGGGGCTATGGGGGAAGACCACCTGGGAAACGGAGGAGCTTGTGAAAGAAGAGCTTGGGGACGACGCGGTGAGGGTCGCGTCGATAGGCCCGGCCGGGGAGAGTATGGTGAGGATCGCCAACATAACCAATGACAGGAACAGGCAGGTTGGTCGCACGGGCCTGGGCTCTGTCATGGGATCCAAGATGTTGAAGGCCGTGGCCGCAAGGGGGACGCGATCTGTAGATGTGGCCGATCCTGAGGGCCTCTTCCAGTTCAGCATGGAGTTGAATGAGAGGTGCAAAGGTCCGAAGACCGAGAAGTACCGGGTCTACGGTACACCCGTGAACGTCTTAGTGCACCAAAAGCTCTGCTGCCTGCCTTCTTACAACTTCCAGAGAGGAACTTTCGATTACGCCGAGGAAGTTTCAGGAGAGAGGATGTTGAGAACGCATGTCAAGAAGGTGATCGCGTGCACCAATTGCCCGATAGCGTGCGACCACGTAAACGAGGTCAGGGACGGGCCTTACAAGGGAACCGTGGCCAGTGTGGACTACGAGAGCTTGGACATGCTTGGCCCTTGCTGCGGCGTCAGGGACCTTGACTCGATAACGAAAGCCGTCCAAGTTTGCGACACGATGGGAGTCGACACGATATCGGCCGGAGTCACGATCGCTTGGGCGATGGAGTGCTACGAGAAGGGCATTCTGGCTAGCGAAGACGTCGACGGCTTGGATTTGCGATTCGGTAACGCCGAAGCGATGATAAGGGCACTGGAGCTCCTGTGTAGGAAGGAGGGGAGACTCGGCAGGCTCCTGGCGGAGGGGGTCAAGAGGGCTTCAGGGATCGTCGGCAAAGGTTCGGAAAAGTTCGCGGTACATAATAAGGGCCTCGAATGGGGAGCGTACTCGATGAGGTCCCTGAAGACCTCGACGCTCGGATTCGCTACATCCATAAGAGGAGCGTGTTACTTGAGGTCGGGGTCTTATCAAGTTGATGTGAAGGGCACGGTCGACAGACTGAAGCTCGACAGGAGCAGGGGCAAGATAGTATACGAAGGCGAGAACGCCTACGCGATCATGGATTCACTCATTCTGTGCAAGTTCATAAGGGGCGTCCTGTCCTCCGGAGACATGGCGAAGCTATACACCCTTGCGACGGGATTTGAGATGACCGAGAAGCAGTTGACGCTGGCGGGCGAGAGGATACACAACCTCGCAAAGTGTTTCAATGTGGTGCATGGCGCTTCGAGGAAGGACGACTACCCCCCACCGAGGGCATTTGAGGAGGAGATGACAGATGACGGGGTGAGGGGCGCTCGGATAACTAGGGAAGAATATGATGAGGCTCTCGACGGCTATTACGAAGCCAGGGGATGGACCGGGGAAGGTATTCCGACAAAGGGAAAGCTTACGGAGCTGGGCTTGGAGAAGGAAGGCGAAGGTCTCGGGGTAGGTTGACGACTATGAGCGGCTTGCCCAAGACCGGAAGGATGAGGAGGATCATCGTCTGCGATATCCAGAAGTGCAACGGGTGCCAAGTTTGCGAGGCAGTGTGCGCTTATGCGAAGGAGAAGAACACTAACCTGAAAATGTCTAGGATAAGGGTCCTGAGGGTCGAGCCATTCCTCAACATCGCGTTGGCCTGCAGGAAGTGCGAGAAGCCGACGTGTGTCAAGGCGTGCCCAAGGGACGCTGTGACGGCTCTCGATGACGGGTCCATCTCGGTAGACAAGGACAAATGCAATGGATGCGCCTGGTGCATCGAGAGCTGCGAATTCGGCGTACTCAAGCTCCACCTCGATAACAAGGTCGCGATAGTGTGTGACTTCTGCAAGGAGCTGGGGGAGCCGCAGTGCGTTAAATATTGCCCCAAGGAAGCCATCTCCTACACGACCGTTGAGCAGGCGGCGAGGAAGTCGAGTAGGGAGGTCGCGGACCATTTCCTCGCCGAGCTTTCAACACCAACCCCCTAGCCTTCGATATTCTGAGAATCATGTTTTGACATTCAACCTAATGCCACTATGCTCAAAGTAAGATGTGTGAACCAAGGGAGACCTTACAAACTCGAAGGTTGTATTACGGTAGTTGCCTACATGGCTTAAGGGGTTACTACCGAACGGTTACTGACGGCGGGCATATGTAATCTAAGTACCTTTCGGCCACATTCCCTCCAACGGCGTCCCCCTTGTGGACAAAAATCCTGTATCTAAAGGCCAATCTGTTTTTACCAGGCAAGACGTAGGTTCCCTTGTTGCTGGGATCGCCCGTGAAGTACGATATCCCGAACGGATTGGCCGTCATCAGGCCGTAGTCCCTGACGTGCCAATACGTGGGGTGGCGGAAATTTCCATTGTGGTCAAATACCGCGATGCCGACGTGATCGCCTTCCACCTTCCCTGAGTAGTCACACCAATGGGCTCTCTTGCCCCAGGTCTCAGCCTCATCGATGCCGCCAAAGGAATTCTGGATCACGCCCCCACGTTCGACGTCCATCGATGATGCGACTCTGACCGATATCATGCCCCCTTCCTTAGTATCTCCGAATGTGACTCCAACCGAAACTGGCTCAAGCTCGATGTCGACATCCATAATCCTAAGGTCCTCTGAAGTATTGTAAATCCTAATGGTCGTTTTCTCCGATAGCATCTTTTGGCTTGTCGAAGATACCCAATCGCCCAGGGTGACAATCTCGGACAGGACAGGCCCGGATCGTTTCACCAAGAAACCCCTGTGGACGGTCTTACCGTGGCCTTTCTCCTCACTCCAGTTGTCAACGCCATTCACGTCGCCATGGGCAATCCATATTGAGCGATGGTGAGGGTGGTCCTTGACCTCTTTTGGATCGTCGGGTATCATTGGGAATCCTCTGGTCACAAGCCTTCCATGTGGCCCTATGACGGGATGCAGAAAGGGTCTTGCCAAACCGTTCGAGAAATGATACGTTGTGAAGAGACTCCCCTTGACAAGGATGTCGACCTCATCCGCTCTCTCCCTGAGGGTCACCGCATCGGGAACCTCCTTCTCCTGTAGAATGCGAATCGCGTACTCCTTTTCTTGCCCTCTCGTCATACTCTCGATCCAGCTGAGCCTTGCCTTCTTATCCCCAATGACATCGAGTTGGCATTGGATCTCTCTACCAGAATTTTGATCGAGAAGCTTGACACCGCGAACATTCTCTGGCAAGTCGATCTCGATATAAGTTGGGCAGTCAATCCTGTTGTGGAAACCTGCCTTGACGAGGACCTTCTTTTCGAGCATCCTTTTCGCCTCGCGCAATAGGTCCCCTTATGGTAAAAAAAACTTCCCCATTACAAGATGCTGTTGACGATCACGCGGACAGCCTTACGAGTGCTTGCCGTATCTGTTCCATTCTCCTCCTTATCTCTGCCTCTTCATGGGGTCTACCGGACCTGTGTAGGTCATAGGCCTTTCTGCCGAGTTCGGCAAGTTTCTCCTCCAAGAACTTCCTCTCGAAATCCTTCGGTACCCTAGTGGTCAGTTCGATCTGCTGCTCCACTGTAAGAGCATCGTTGATCTCATCTAGCAGCTCATCATTGCTCATGACTTTCAACTAGGGTGTGAGTAAGGCCTCTCGCTCACCTATTTGAGTATTTGAGTCCTTCGCCTTAAGGAGGAGATTGAAAAGGTTCAAGATTAGCCTTATTTGCCCATAGTGGGCCAGAAGTCAAGAGGGAAGGTTAAGTGGATTACCTGGAGAGATATCTTGTGACGGAGGGAATATGGTATAGATATATCATCAAGAGAGAGACCATACACACCAAAGATGCGTCGGAGGCTACGGGAATAGAGCTGCACAAGATCAGCAAGAACCTCGCCTGTAGAACGCGCGAGGGGGAATATGCTCTGTTGATCATACCGGGGGACAGGAAAGCAAATTTGGTGGCTGCGGCCGAAATTTTGAATACGAAGGATCTCTCGCTTCTCCCATTTAAAGAGGCTGAGGCCGTTACTGGGTATTCCCCAGGGGGAACGCCCTCAATAGGCCATAAGCTGAAGATGAGAGTCGTACTCGATCGATGCCTCCTCGAATTCGAGACATTCTTTTGTGGCGGGGGGAGCAGAGGCAGACTCCTTGAGCTCAGAACTGAGGATGTGATAAAGCTGACGGGAGCCGTTATTGGGGAGATCTGTTCTGTAACTTGAGCTTGTGCGAACGTATGAGATTCGCGGACGGGATGGAACACATGGAGCCCCTTAATGTTGGCTATCTTTGGATGTTCTGCCCGTCGCAAGCCTGAGTACGATCCGCTCGTTCTTCTTCCGACTCCGTGTCTAGCGTTTGTGGCTTGGGCTTTCTAGTCGATGTATAGATCTCATAGAGGATCATAAAAGCCAAGGCGACGATTATGATCGTCCTGCCAGCTGCATCTTGTGCTGCGAGGAAGATCAGGCCTATTAGGGGCATCTTGAGCCCCGTCCACCTGCCAACCACCTCATTACCCGCAATCGTAAATGGATCCTCACCACTGTTATGATCCCCCTTCGTGCGCAGGTAGGTGTTGTTGCCCGAGACCCATTTAGCCACCACCCTGTGTACTATCAGATCAGGCATGTCGACCAACTTCAACTTCCACCAGTCCCAGTCCTTATGGACATAGTATGGATGGGGAAAGACGATCACATCTCCATCCTGTGCACCTATGCTTGTACTAGGTTTTAAGGTAGCCGGGTCGACGCCTTCAATGAATAGGATATCGCCAGCCCCCAGTGTGGGCGTCATGCTCGTCACATACCAAGGCGTCATATCGATGGCGACAATAACTACAGGATGCTCCGTCCTCAAGTAGGCGCTAAGTGAAAACCACATGATTTGCCAAACAAGCACAGCGCACAGGAGGATGAGACCGAGTTCAACGAGAGTTCTTTGAGGTTCCCCAAGTCTACTTAGGAACTTCATTAAGCCTGCGTCTCCGCAGTTGGATAACCAGGTTGAGCCTCGGGGACCTCTGCTGCGATCTTTCGAAGTCTGATTAAAGATATCGCCAGGAGCGAAGCTCCACCGATTATCGCGGCAGGATAGAGGATCCCCTTGACGATGCTGTACTGTAATTCGGGCTCGATCACCTCATATACCCACGTTTCGTTTAGATCGAATCTCACGAAGGCGCCAACGGATGGCTCTCTCGATGCGAAGATGTAGTAGTAAACGCCACTGTCCGTCAGCGAAAGCGTAAAGTTGGCGCTTTCCCCTCTTGCGATATCCCTTCTCAGGAGTGGACTTACGATCACCGAGGTGTTCCTCCTGAACTCATTGAAGCTGTTGTTATCCAATATTGCGAAGACTAGTGAGACGTTTGAATACACGCTTCCCATCAGCGAATAATTACGTTTCCCGGATGGCTGCAGGAAATCCCCTTGATATGAGGGAAGGACCAGGGCCAATTCGGGTGGCACAAGGAGGGCGCTGTTATTGAGAACGCCGCCCCAAAGCGCGTTCGATGATGAGACATAATACCTCCTCAATGTTACGTCGAATGGATAATAATCGATTATTGTAGGTACGAAGACGATGACAAGTACGGCGCCAACAATCGCCGCAATGAGGTATTTTCTAGCTTGTTCCAATCTCGGATTCCTCCAGCTTACTACCATCGGTCAACGGGATAATTTTGCCTCCCTCGGTCCTCGCAAACAATATCTTCGACGAATCGCAATTCGGATACTTGGCAAGAAAGCTGCCCTTTATCAAGAGCAGATCAGATTTTTTGGGGGTGTATTTTTCATCTAGAAATATTTTCACCGTGTATGCTTCTCCAATTTTCAACCGTCTCTTCAATTTCTTTCTGAATGCCTCGACTTCCTCCTCACTGGCGAGATATACGGTCGCACTCCCAACCCTCAGATCGCCGATGAGGACGTCCAAATTAGTAGATTCCTTGTCCCCGGCACTCGATCCTACCAATGTGACGCCTGTCATTCGCTTCTCCACCTTGCTTTCGGACACCATAATAAAGCCTTCCATTTGTTGATTAAGGAATTTGATAGATGATGGTAAATCTTCGATCACGGTAAAGGCAGTCGTCGCGTAGAATGTTTGGGAATCTTGACCAATAGATTTTAATAGGTGATTAATATGGCCATATAATGGGTGGCAAGGAAAAGGATCACGGGCAAGAGCTCAAGCCTATGTTCCTCAAGATTTTATCCTCCTCTCCCCCCACCTTGCCACCGACTTTTAAGTTGTAGGGGTTAATCCATTCGTTAAAGAGTTGTATGGTCTTTGAAACCTGCTCGGGATACTTGGCCCTTAGGCTTTGAATGGCCCCCAGCATGTTATCCGAGTTCTTAAGGATTCTGAGGATGGCAAGGGCATCCTCTCTCATCTCACGCCTGCAGGGTACTTCCAACAGGATCCCAGGAGGGGCCAGTAGGAAAGGCAGGATGTGGTGCGAAGTAGAGCCCATCAAAAGCCCATTCCCTAGGTCAACAAGAGGCGGTACTCCCTTCCTCCTCTCCCTTTCATAATCGGTTAGGACCATGTAGGCTGAAGGCCTATAGCAATGCAACTCAACGTAGATCTGTGGCTTTAATTCTCCGATCAGGGCGATCATCCTCCTGCCTTCTTCTGTTTCGTAATAGGCTCGCTTCAACGTGCTCACGTGCTTTCTTCCTGCCGAGCATAGGCAAGGCACTACGACTACCATTCCCGAAATTGGCACTCCCTCATCGACCAAAGCCCTCAGGATTGGACTTGTAGTCATCCACTCACTGCCGTGGACGCCACCGAGTATCAGTCTTCTCGGACCTGGCCTTGATGAGACGAGATTGAAACTCAGCACCCTATGATTCTGCGGATCATTCATGGTTTCTCGAAGCTAACCGCCGAATACCCTACAACGGCCTTATTGTCTCCCATTATGTCCCCGCTGTTGGCATATTTCAATAGAGTCCCCTTCTTCGATCCGAGCTTCTGGGATACAATCATCGCGACAGCCATCGGACCATATCCACATGCTGTAGAGCCAGTCGATGCAATCGTGGAATATAACCTGCCAACGTCTAATGCCATGGCGGCCGAGAGAACTTGTTCATCCTTCTTCCTTGCAGATTCGGCTGGCTCATAGTGCGTTAGGTCGCTTGAGGCGACGAGTAATGCATCCCTCCCTACCATCGCCTCGGCCAGGACATCGCCCACTTCCGAACTCGTTTCCTTGCTTTGATCTAACATGCAAATCGGTACCAATTTGAAGCTCTCCAACACGTATTGGAGGAATGGCAACTGAACCTCGATCGAGTGTTCATTCGTGTGGGAGGATTCGTCAATAGTGAAGAGCGCGGATCTCCGAACCAATGAGTACGTCAATTCGTTGTCTATTTCGATTGCCCCAAAGGGCGTTAGCCATCTCCCTTCAGGATATAGTGAGACGTCCATACCAACGCCAGTATGATTGGGTCCAACGACTATGACCGTTCGTGGTCTCTGCCTTTCCGATAGGAGGAGAAAACCATGAGAGGCGACCGGGCCTGAGTAGACATAGCCCGCGTGTGGGGACAAAAGCGCGATGAGCCCTCCTACTTGGCTTGTTCCCTTTGGGGTTGGAAGCCTACCTGGTCCGAGTTCGTGAGTGAAGCAGCTCTCAATGAGCCTCGATAATTCCTTCTGATCTGCTGGATAGAAACTACCTGCAACGACGGGTCCTCTCGTTCTCAAGATTCAGATCCCTTCAGCGCAATCCAAAGCATATTTCACTCTGACCCCTTCTTATATGGATTAGCATAATGGGACGCAGGATTGTGTTACAAAGGAGTTATGTTCAGACTATTATGGCGCCATACTTCACATGATTGAGGTTGGAAAACTGAGATGATCGCTAACAAGGATCTCTGGCCAGCAATATGGCCAACGGGCAAAGTCATCGAAAGCCATCTTTGCGCTGCGATTGGGGCAACTCCCATTTAAGGCGCCTAACTGAACTTAGCTTCGGTTAAATTCCCCTTTGGACGTGGACTTTGTGCCACATGGCCTTGTTGTTTAACCTAGCCATAACAGCGTTATGCCTAAATAGTGAAACCTATGGGGACATAATAAAAAGGTCGTATCCAGATGGTCGTTTCGAACATCCTCGGGCTTATCGGTAATACCCCCATGGTTCAAATTAACAACCTGAATCCGAACAAGAACGTTGAGCTGTATGCCAAGCTTGAAAAATTCAATCCTAGTGGCTCAGTCAAGGATAGGATCGCCAATTACATGATCCAATATGCAGAGAAGGAGGGGGCACTTACAAAAGGGAAGATCGTCATAGAACCGACTAGTGGCAACACTGGCATCGGCCTTGCGATGGTCTGTGTGGTTAAGGGATACAAGCTCGTGCTAGTCATGCCAGAGACAATGTCTATGGAAAGGAGGAGGATCATGATGGCTTATGGCGCCAAGATAGTACTATCTAAAGGTTCCATGGGGATGGACGGCGCGGAGGATCTGGCAAAGGAGATCGTCTCAAGGGAACCAGAAAGATATTTCATGCCAAATCAGTTTGCCAACAAGTATAACGTCCTTGCCCATTACGAGACGACGGGTGCTGAGATATGGAAGGATACGGCGGGCATGGTGACGCATATAATTGCGGGCATAGGAACCACCGGTACCCTAATGGGCGTATCAAGATATCTGAAGGAACGCAATCCCCTCATAAAGGCAATAGGCGTTGAGCCTGATCCCAAGACGCCGATACAGGGCCTGAAGAACCTCGAGACCCAATACGTGCCGCAAATCTGGGATGGCTCTCAAGCAGACGAGAGGCATATTGTTTCACTTGATCTGGCCGAGGAGACCGCGCGACTCCTGGCCTTAGCGGAGGGGATTTTCTGTGGTCCAAGCTCGGGCGCGATCATGCACGTAGCTCTTAGGGAAATCACCAGAATCGACAGGGGAGTCATGGTAGCAATCCTCCCAGACGGAGGAGAGAAATATCTGAGCACCCAACTCTGCGACCCCGAAAAATGCCTCGAATGCGCGCAGAAATACAAGATCCCCTGCGCCTATGCTGACCAGAACATTTCCTTATAGGAACCGACGGTTTTAGTTGGCTCAACTTGGATAAGCGTTATGAGCTTCTATGAGAGTTAGTGGGGGGAGGTTCATTTCTTGACATCCGAGGATTTGGAAAGGCTGTGCAAAGAGTCAGTGAAACTTGGGGCCAGTGAGGCAAAGACGATAAAAACGAAGGACGTGGTGACTGCCGAATGGGTGAGGCTGAAGTGTCAGTTTGGTTGTGGCGGTTACAATCAGCATCTAACGTGTCCGCCCTTCAGTCCGACGCCAAACGTCATGAGGAAAATTTTGGATGAGTATGAGTGGGCCATCCTATTGAAATTCAAACCCCCCTGGCCTGGAAAGATAAGACTTGTGATCACGGATATCGAAAGGGCGGTCTTCCTATCGGGCTACTACAAGGCCTTTGGCCTTGCGTCAGGCCCATGCGAGATCTGCGAGAAGTGCAGTGTCAAGGAGGGCATCTGCAAAAAGCCTGACAAAGCAAGACCGTCCATGGAGGCCTGCGGGATCGATGTGTATGCCACCGCGAGAGGGGCGGGCTTTCCAATTAAGGTAGTTAAGACACATGATGAGACCCCGACGTATTATGGCCTTGTGTTAGTGGGCTAGTAAGGGACAATTCGATGGAATTCCAGGAGATGGAGCAGCTCCTAAGGGATGAGGTCATACAGAGGAGAGAGGAAGGCTATGAAGTACAAAGCATCGTGCCTAAAATGGACGAAGCTATTCGTGCCAGATCATTGCGGGGGATTTATTCGATCTACGATGAACTTACATCATTGCGACCATTGACGACATATCCTTACATAGAGCCATCGGCACTCGACGAAATAAGGAGAGAGAGTAGCCGCGTCCCGAATGAAGCGTTGGAAATTCCTCAGGCCGAGCTTGCTGATAGGCTACTCGGAGCATGGCTTGGGAGGTGCGCGGGTTGCTTGCTTGGGAAACCCGTCGAAGGTTGGAGTAGAGAGAGGATTAAGTCGCACCTCGAATCCTCAAATTCCTATCCGTTAAGTGGTTACTTACAGGACGATATAAGGGGAATGGTGCGGGACGACGACACAGATTATACGATCTTGGGACTTCACACCCTTGAGAGCCACGGCGTAAATTTCACCACAGAGGATGTCGCGGGTGAGTGGTTGAGCCATTTGCCATATGGGCTCGTATATACGGCAGAAAAGGTCGCATATCGCAACCTAGTGAATGGCCTCCAACCAACTGAGACCGCCACATACCTGAATCCGTATAGGGAGTGGATCGGAGCCCAGATCAGGGCCGATGTATGGGGTTACGTCACGCCGGGACGACCGGAGCTGGGGGCTGAGTTCGCGTACCGCGATGCAAGGCTCTCCCATGTGAAAAATGGCATCTACGGGGAGATGTTCATCGCAGCCGCACTCTCTGAAGCCCTCGTGGTAGACGACATCGAGGGGATGATCAGAGTGGCGCTCTCTGTTATACCATCGAATTCGAGGCTTGCAGAGGTCGTCAGAGATATCTTGAGTTGGAGAGCAAGGCACGAGAAGTGGGAGGATTCATGGGAGGAGGTCATGAGGAAATATGGCGCATACCATCCTGTTCACACTATAAACAACCTGGCATTCGTATTGATCGGCCTTTTATACGGGGGGAAGGAACTGGGAGACACCATAGCTAAGAGCGTTATGTGCGGCTTCGACACCGATTGCAATGGGGCGACATCGGGCTCGATCATTGGCGCCATGGTTGGCGCAAAGGGACTTCCTTCAGAATGGATAAGACCGCTGAGTGACCGCGTTGAAAGTGCCGTATTGGACTTCGCCGAGAATAGAATAACGGATCTAGCGCGACGCACGGAGAAGCTGGTAATGTCGTCCAAGTAAGCGATATAGAGTGCGAACCCACTACATCTCGGATCGCTTGCATTGATTCGACCAAGTCCATCTCATCTCCACAAATTCGTATCTAAGTAAGTTCAGGCCTTGACCACAGGCACCTTCTGGATTCCAGGGTTATTGTATCGCGAAGAGCTTCCTCAGGAAATCAAGTGCTCCCTGTGCGACGGTCCTTGGATCCTGATCGAACTTGAAGACCTCAATGGACGCGTAGCCCATATAACCTACATCCTCGAGGGCCATTTTGATCTGCTTGTAGTCGGCACCGCCAGTCCCTGGCCCCCGTTCGTTGTCGTCGTTAGCATGGAAATGGACCAATGACCTTCCATGTTTACGTATGGTATCTGCTGGCGACACCTCCTCGCCAGTCATCGCGAAGACATCGAGTGTGAGCCTGAAGTGGTCGCTTCCAATGGCCTCAATGAATTGGGCAGCCTCATCGGCCCTGTTGATGAAGTTCGTCGTGTCGTGTCGAAGGGGCTCGAGACCGATCGTTACGTCCCGGTCCTCCAAGGACCTTACGCAAGCTCCGAAGGTTTCCTGCGCGAGCTTCCAGCCTTGAGACTTATCCATGCCTTGAATGTCCCTCTGTCTTGGACTACCGAACACCAAGGTCCTGCATCCTATGTCATCTGCGAACGAGATGAGTTCCCTCAGGTATTCTATAGTCTTCGATCTCACGGATGGATCCGGATGGCTGATATGGAGGCCTACGGGCTTTACCAAGAGCCAATGAAGGGCCGAGCACTCGATCCCGAAGGAGCTTAACTCTTCACTCAGCTCCTTTCGCCTTCCCCTGCCCAGCTCGAAGACCGAGTTACACAATGTGAAAGGCGCGATTTCTATCGCGTCATAGCCGACTGTCGAGATGAACTTCAGTACCTCTTTAAACTCCCATTTTTCGAAGAGCTCATTGCAGATCGAAAATTTCATGATGACCATTATGCTAATGACTGATTTAGGCTTTTCTGGTTTGGGTCTCTCCTCTCTCTGCATGTCAGAAATCATCGCACGAGACCGAATGCAGGAAAATGCCCGCTGATCCGTAGTTTACCTCGGCCCCGATCCGTAGTTTACCTCGGAAGTGCTTAAATTCGCATCTTCCTTGCCTTGTGAGTCGTGTTTAAATTGGTAAACGACGTTGAATTCTGGGATTCGACCCTCAGAGAAGGTGAACAGGAACAAGGCGTACACTTTTCGTTGGAGGAGAAGAAGGAGATCGGATCGGCTCTGTTTGAGAACGGGTTGGCCCAGACGATTGAACTCCACTGTTATACGGGATACACGTCCAAGGAGGCATCTGAACTTGTCAAGGAATTCGGTCCCGATAGAGTGGTCCTTCACCACAGGTCGTTAACTTCGGACATAGATGTATCCAGGGATTGCGGGGCGCCAATAGCCATGTACCTTGGGATTTCGGATATCCATCTGAAAACCATGAATATGACGAGGGAATCGGCCATCGAGAAGATGGAGAACGACATCAGGTATGCGAAAGAACTGGGGATGAGGGTTAGGAAATATACGCTTGAAGATGCCACGAGGGCCGATATCGCCTTCATGAAGGAAGCTGCTAAGAAGATAGAGAGGGCGGGGGCTGAGACTCTGTGTATAGCCGATACAGTGGGATCGGCCTTCCCCGACCATTACAAGAGGGTAGTCGAGGAAGTCGGAGAGGGGTTGGGCATTCCGATTCTTGCGCACTGCCACAACGACCTGGGTCTTGCTTTGGCCAATTGCCTTGCGGCCTATCAAGCAGGCGTTAGGAAATTTAATGCCTCTGTCCTCGGACTAGGTGAAAGGTGCGGGATAACCAGAACAGAGGAGTTGGCCATGGCTTTCAGGAAGATGGGGCTTAGTGTAAAAACCGAGGCTCTGAAGGACGTGTGCGAGATTGTATCGAAACTCTCCGGGGTGAGGCCGAATCCTCACGATCCGATTTCTGGGGATAACGCATTCTCCCACAAGGCAGGGGTTCATGCGAGGAAGATCCTCGAGAATCCTGCAGCCTATGAACCGTATCCACCGGAGGCAGTGGGCAGGTCGAGGAGCATAATCCTCTCAGGCCTATCTGGGAAGAGCAACGCCTCGATAAAGCTGAGAGAATATGGAATAGGAAAGGTGCCAGACGATGTTGTTATTGAATTGACCGAGGAGATAAGGAGAAGGGCTTACGATTCCAGGTACGACATATCGGATAGCGAGTTCGAAGAGATCGCATCAAAGGTCCTGAAGATCAGGCACGAGGACCTTGCGAAACGCCGCCTATTTCCGAGGTCTACAGAGGTTATCGTTTTCATAGACGTGAAGGCTAATCGCATAGCCGAAGTTGCAAGGAATATCAGGAGGGAGATACGGGAGTCGAACAGCATCGCCGAGGTTACTGGCGAATATGATCTCCTCGTCAATATCAGGACTAGTTCGATCTCATTGGCCGATCACTACGTAGATCGCATGAGGGCCATAGAGGGCGTGGATAAAACGCTGACGTCCTTCGTCCTTAAGAGGTGGCGTTAAAACGGCTTCATCACGATTACTCTTTGACCTACGCTTAAGTCCTTAAAATCAGGGGAAATCCTGATCAGGCCCTTCCCCTCGTCCGATATCTTTGTCTTAGCCACCGTAGCCGTAACGCGCGTCCCAGAAGGTATTCCAAAGTGGGGCATGGCCATCACCAAGACTTCCTCTCCCTCTCTGACCCCGAGTATATCCATGCTTGTGCTATCAAGTCTCACGCGGGAGATGTCACCCACATACGGCGGGGCTACGGTGAGCTCGATGTAGTTGGGCATTTCTTTCAGACCCCCTTTGTGAAGCCCCTCGATTTCAGGGCTTCTTCTATCATTGATGCCGCCTGCTCATAGTTCCATGCACCTGTGTTTATCATAAAATCGTATAGCGATGAATCAAGCCAGTCCAGTTTCCACAGACGTCTAACGAGGTTACCTCTATCTTCATCGCTTTTCATTACTTCTGCCTTAGCCTTTTCGAAGTCTGTTCCCCTCATGTGTGCGATGTGGTTAGCTCTGACATATATTGGAGCCGTGAGGAGCGCTCGTATTGTAGCTGGTTCCAAGAAGGCCATGAAGGCCGTCCTCCCCTCAATTATTACCCTCTTCATGTGCTTGTCATGCATATAGCCTGTGATAAGACCTGCAATGGACTCATCGATCTCCACCTCTCCCGAAGTCGCCTTCCCGGCGATGCCAGAAAAGGAAAGGTCTAAATCGGCAGCCAAGCGATGGAGTAATTTCTCCGTGTTGTAGAAGGTCATGTTCATCCTTTTTGCGAGGATGTCAGCTATCTCTGTGCATCCGGCCCCAAGTTGGCCACATAGCAGTAAATCGATCCCTTCTTCACCCATCCGTAATCACAGCCGGAGATGACAAGAATAGTAGATAAAGATATTTCTTCGAGCACAAGGCATGGGTTCGCGATAGTGAGGTTTATCTCGTCATACCCTACCGCCTACATAGGATGAACAGGGAAGAGGCGCTACAGTTAGTAAAGGGGAATATTTCGGATACTAACTTGCTTCGTCACGCGCTTGCAGTCGAATCTATAATGAGGGCGCTGGCCGAAGCCCTCCATGAAGATGTGGAACTTTGGGGCGTGTGTGGGCTTCTCCATGACATTGACTTCGAAGTCGTCAAGGGCGATCCGAAGAGGCACGGGGTGGTGGCAGAAAGCATCTTGCGTGGAAAGGTCGATGAGAGGATAACAAGGGCAATAAGAGCGCACAACGGCGAAAATACGGGCACTGTTCCGGATTCCCCTATGGAGAAGTGTCTGATATCAGCTGATTCGGTCTCAGGCCTTCTGGTCGCTTCTGCGCTCGTCATGCCATCCAAGAAGCTGAAAGATCTGAAGTTTGGTACCTTAAGGAAGAAGTTCAAGGACAAGGACTTCGCCAGGGGTTGCAGCAGAGAGCGCATCTCGATGTGCGAATCAGTAGGAGTCCCGATCGAGAGGCTGCTGGGGATCGCCCTTGAAGCCCTTCAAGCCGTAGGCGATGGGCTGGGCCTCTGATTCTGCCATGCGAAATGCCTAATACGCAGGAAGTCTAAAGGGTGCGTAACATGCAGTACAGAAAGCTTGGTAGAACTGGACTTGAGGTTTCAGCACTTGGATTCGGTTCGATGCGCCTCCCCATGAATGAAGGGCAGGTCGATGTTGGGAGCGCCCTACAAGTTCTAAACAAGGCCTTCGACTTGGGGATCAATCTCGTGGATACGGCCGTTGGCTACTGCAATCAGCAGAGCGAGATGACGGTAGGGAAGGCTCTGAAGGGAAGAAGGGAGGGAATCGTCCTTTCAACGAAGAACCCATACAAAGGAACTTCTGGTGGGGAATGGAGGGCCCTTCTAGACCAATCCCTTAGACGGCTTGATGTCAAGTGGATAGATCTCTATAACTTCCATGGCCTGACTCTGGAACAGTATTCCAATTGGTTGGGGAATCCGAACTCTCCCATAGAGGAGGCGCGGAAGGCGAAAGAAGAGGGTCTGGTTAGATTCTTGGGCCTATCATGCCACGACAAGCCTCAGAACATGATGAAACTCATAGACACTGGCCTTTTCAGCTCCATCATACTCCAGCATAACATCCTCGATAGAGTCAACGAGGATGCCATGGCATATGCCAACGCGAAGGGATTGGGTGTCGTGGTCATGGGACCCGTTGGAGGTGGCCGCCTTGCTGCCCCATCTGACGTGATAAGGCAGATGATTCCAGGTAAAGTGAAGGGCACGGCTGAGCTCGCGCTTAGGTTCGTGCTCTCTAACCACCATGTCAGCTCCGCCTTATCGGGTATGAGCACCATGGACATGGTCATGGAGAACGCCAGAACGGCCTCGCTGCTGGAGCCCCTATCTGGCGAAGAGAGAAGGGAGATGAACGAGGCCCTCGAGGAGAAGAAGAGGCTCGCGGAGCTGTTCTGTACGGGTTGTGGCTACTGCATGCCTTGCCCGAACGGCGTAGACATACCTGCGAACTTCGAGCTGATGAACTACTACCGCGTCTATGGTCTTGTCGATTATGCCAAGGGCGGATACCGGGAACTCGGGGAGAGGGTGAAAGAGAATGTCAAGGTTCCAGCTTGGGCAGCGGCTTGCAAGGAATGCAACGAATGTGAGCCCAAATGCCCAAGGGGATTGAAGATAAGGGAGCAATTGAAGGAGACGCATAAGACGCTGGCCACGTAGTTCACATCGAAGTCGCCATTAGGCCCACTCCCTTTAACCACGGCTGTGTTGACCCAATAGGTGCCCTGCCATTCGTATTCGCCTTAGAATAACGCGAAAGGTGACGAGATGAACTATGTTGCCTTCTCTAATGCAATTAAGAGGGGCAAACCAATTGCAACGCAACTCACGAGCTCCCCAGCAGTTACGGTGGCCATCGTAGCCATAAATGGTGCACCGTAGATAACTGAGAGGAGAACTCCAGCTACGAACACCGATATGATGAGGGCGGGAATTAACGTTGCCAAAAGCTTCCCCTTGTAGCCTGCGATGTGCCTGCACATGTAGGAGAAACTACTCGCTAGAAGGTTTGCAAGCGTCCCTATTACGAGATCTGGTAGGCCGTATGGAGAGATCATGTTCGCTATGACGCATCCCAGTGATACCCCCAAGATGCCAGCTTTGCCGATTCTTTTGTGATAGCTTACTGGGATGAGGGCATCCGTTACCCTAACCTGGACTGGCCCGAATCCTATTGGCGCGATGGCTATTGTTCCGGCCCCATAAGCGGCAGCGATGAGGGATGTAAGGACTATCTCTTGCGCACGAGTTAGATTCTTCTCAGTAGGCAAGTGTCTCTACCGTGCTCCACCTTGGGGTTTGTATAGCGGAACGGTGGGAGCGTGGCCACCCGCTTTGATTTCCTCTGGTATGGGTTCTAGCTGTGCTGTTCGCCTAGCCTTAGTCGAATTCCCCGCCTTCTTCCCCACCCGGCGGCCTTGGTGGCTTTGATGGCTCCTTGAGCTTGCCCGATGCTATCATGTCGTCTATCCTTAGGATCGAACTTGCTGCTGCACCGGCGGACTTGATGATCTGCTCTTTGACGGAGAGCGGCTCCAATACATTCAGCGTATACATGTCAGTGGTCTTCCTGCCCAGCATATCTACCCCTACCCAGACTTCGCCATTCTCGTGTCTGTGCCTCAGCTCCGTAAGGATATCTATTGGGTCAAGGCCTGCGTTCTCCGCAAGGCACGATGCGATGATCTCGCTGGCTTCGGCGAATTTCTTTATGGCGAGTTGCTGCTTTCCGGAGATCTTCTCGGCGAACTTGTTCAGCCTGAGCGCGACCTCGATCTCGGGCGCACCCCCGCCCGCGACTATGTGCGGGTAGGTTACGACGTCCTTGACGACCATCAGCGCGTCGTGGACGGCCCTCTCGGCCTCGTCGACGAACTTCTCGGTCCCGCCCCTTATCAGGATCGTTACGGACTTCGGGTTCTTGCACTCCTCTATGAAGACCCACTTGTCCTCCCCGACCTTCCTCTCCTCGACCATGCCCGCTTGTCCGAGATCAGTGGGAGTCATGTCGTCTAAGTTGTTTGTGATCCTCGCACCTGTCGCCTTGGCGGTCTTCTCCATGTCCGATTCCTTGCTCCTCCTCACGGCCATTATTCCAGCCTTTGCGAGGTAGTGCTGAGCTACATCGTCTATTCCCTTCTGGCAGACCACGACGTTGGCCCCTGTTGCCCTCACCTTTTCAACCATGTCCTTGAGCATCTTCTGCTCCTCGTCTATGAATTCCTTGATCTGTTCAGGTCTGGCGATGTTAATCTTGGCGTCGAACTCCGTCTTCTCTATCTCGAGGGGACAGCTGAGGAGGGCGATCTTGGCGTTTCTGAGGCGCTTTGGCATACCAGAATGGACGACCTCCTTGTCCAAGATGATGCCCTGAATAAGCTTGGTTTCGTCGAGAGATCCACCAGCCTTCTTCTCCACCTTGATGTCGTCTAGACTTGCCGCGTACTTGTCACCCTCTTTTGTTGCGACTCGAAGGATCGCCTCTACTGAGATATCAGCCAGCTTCTCGCTGCTCTCCCTTACGACCTTACCCGCTAAAGCGGTCATGGCTATGCGTTTCAGTGTCTCGCTGTCATCGGGGCTTACGCTAATGGCGATCTCCTTTAGAAATTCCAACGCCTTGTTTGCAGCTAGCTCGTATCCATCGACGACGATGGTTGGGTGCACGTCATTGTCAAGCAGCTCCTCCGCCTTCTTGAGTAACTCTCCCGCCAGTACGGTCGCCGAGGTCGTCCCATCTCCCACCTCGGTGTCCGTCGTCTTGGCTACTTCGACCATCATCTTGGCTGCAGGGTGCTCAACCTCCATCTCCTTGAGGATCGTCGCACCATCGTTCGTTATGACGACGTCACCTAGGGAATCCACCAGCATCTTGTCCATCCCCCTTGGTCCGAGCGAGCTCTTGATTATCTCACCGACGGCCTTTGCCGCGGCTATGTTGTTCTTCTGCGCATCCCTTCCCCGCGTTCTGCTACTTCCTTCCCTGAGTATCAGGACCGGCGTTCCGGCCGTTGTTTGCGCACTCATCGTTTTTTTACCTTCCTTCTCTTAACTCGCAGAACGACGGACTATATATAGATAAATGTTATCTTCGGGGGGGGATGGCAGTTTATCGACCATCTAGCTGGGGCACTTAATGACGCCAATTTACCCTCAAACTCGATTGGTGGCGATTACGGGATTGTGATTAATGCGGTCAGAGTTGTCGCGATGAAGGCCGATCGACATGTCGAATTCAACTGTCTGTTTGACCCCCCAAACTTACTTTATTCCCCTCAACGGTTGTAAGTATCGGTGTGTAATCCCTGCAGCATTCTCCACAGGCTGAACAAAACCATGACCGGAGCCGAGTCCACGGTAATGGGACTATGTGACTGACTCATGTTTTCCGCCCCAAACTATATGTAGTTTTTGCTTGGCTATGACCTACGTAGAATATATAGTCTGGGTCGGCACAACAGAAATAGTGCACCACGGAATATAGTGGTGGGTCGATAATCGCCAAGAAGGATGTGTAAAGTACGCCCCCAATATCCAGGTCTCAGAGGGTGGTTGCAACGGCCTTATGTGCAACGCTCTACGGTGCCATGGGCTACATAACATCGTTCATCCAATCCCCTTGGGGATTTGGCCAGTTTCGACCAGCTGCGGCGATCGTGCCAGTAATTTTCGCAGTTTTCTTCGGTCCATGGGTGGCAGGAGTTGGGGGGGCTCTTGGCTCACAGATAACAGATACATTGACGCCTGGATACTTTCTCTCAGGCATAATAGCTGGGATGCCAGGGAACTTCATAGGCTTCTACCTCTACGGCTGGTTGCTCAGGGGGAGGTTCAGTTGGCGAAGGTTCGTCCTTACGAGCGCATTTACGCTCTTTGTCGCCAATCTTGTGACGGCGGCTCTAGTGGCCGTTTTCTTTGCGCTCTTTTTACCTGGGGGGATTGACTTGAGCATAGGGATCGCCCTGACAATTGGCCTAACGGCTTTCTGGTTCATTACGATGCTTCCATTTGCCCTTATCATCGATCCGGTTTTAATTAGGATCATCAGTCGTTCCAGGCCAGACTTAGCTCCGCCAGAGGTCTCAAGAGCCACTCTGAGGGATGAAACTCGAGAGGTCGCTACTGTCCTTATTCTCTGTGGATGTCTGGTTTTTGCTTTCGGACTCCTCTTCTTAGCTAGACCTGAAATTCTGGATCCAGCCCAAAAGATCTATCCTAGCTCCTTTTCGGCCATTACTCTCCAGCTCCTCTTTGGAGGTGGTGGGCTGATGATGATGACCTTAGGGATGGCCTTCCTGCTCGTCAACAAGTTACACCGAAAATAAGCTTCACGTCATTCTCAGCCCAAATCATAGCTGTTTAGCGCGAGCAAGATGTTGCCCTGAGATAATGATCAGATATTTCGATACATTCATAATAAATAGTTCCTGATCATTGGTGGGTACGAAATGATAATCGGCATCGATCTCGGTGGAAGTTCTACAAAGGCCGTGGCCCTCGATCGTGGCGTAATATTAGGTTATACGGTTGTGCCCACTACTGAACCTCTGGCCTCCGCCATAGGCGCAATGGGTACCCTTCTGATGGAATTGGGCAAGCAGATCGGGGACATAGAGATATTGGCGGTGTGCGGGGGAAAGTCGACAGCTCTCCCCGGCAGCATTCTAGGCTCCAAAGTTCGTAAAGTCGACGAGATACAAGCCATCGGCCTGGGGGGGATCTTCCTCTCAAGTAAAAAGCAGGCCCTCGTGGTCAGTATGGGCACGGGTACCGCCATCGTTGCCACCAGGAAGAATGGAACGGAAATCGAACACATTGGTGGAACGGGCGTTGGGGGGGGATCATTGATCGGCCTTTCGCGCAGGCTACTCAATACATCGGACATCAACCTCATCGAGTCGCTTGCGCAGAAGGGGGACTTGACAAAGGTCAATCTCAGGGTTGGCGACGTCGTCGGCGGCCCGATAGGTAAACTCGATCCAGACGCCACGGCATCGAATTTTGGCGGACTTAGGGACGATGCAACAAGCGCTGACATCGCGGCCGGCATATTGAATGTGATAGGGGAGGTCATAGGCATGCTGGCAGTTGTCTCAGCCAGGGCAACGGGTTTAGAGAACGACGTCGTGCTCGTCGGACGATTGACTAAAATAGGGTCTTTAGTCAGGTATATTATAAAGACCGGCCAGCTTTTCAAAGTAGCCATGGCAGTTCCAGATCTTGCGGAGTATTGCGCCGCAGTCGGAGCTGCCAGGTTCTGTACCCTTGATAGTCCTCGCGGATAATATGTCGCTTATCTGTTGAGTTCTTGTTGGATCCTCTCTAGGCGCTCTACCCTCTTCTTAGTCAGCGGATGAGTCATGAATAGCTCCGCCAAGGAGTCACCTGCGAACGGGTTTGCAATCCAGAGGGGGCTCGTGGACGGGTTTGCCTTTATCGTGTAGCCACTCCTGACGGCCCTATCGATCTTCTCAAGGGCCGAACTCAGCGAAAGCGGCCGACCCGTTAAGCGAGCGCCTTCTTCGTCCGCGCCGAACTCCCTTCCCCTTGAAATCGCCAACTGCATCAAACTTGCCGCGATCGGGACGAATATTAGGCCCAAAAGCGCGAACATTGCTCCACCACCGCGATCGTCTCGTCTGCCACCGCCAAAGATCAAGCCCATTCTACCCATGTAGGCGAGCCAAGATAGCGCTCCCACTAACGTGGCGGCGATGGCGGCTATCAGCATATCCCTATGGAGGACGTGTGACATCTCGTGACCTATCACGCCTTCGAGTTCTTCCTCGTTGAACAGCCTAAGAGCACCTTCCGTGACGCAGACGACGCTGTTCTGCGGGCTTCTACCGGTGGCAAAGGCGTTGGGACTCAGGGTCCGTACTATCCCGACCTTCGGCTTCGGTATCTTGGCCTTAGCCGCCACTCTTTCCACGATCCTGTGGAGCTGAGGCGCTTCCTGCTCGGAGACTAACCTGGCACCGGTCATCGACATCACGAGCTTGTCGCCATAGAGATAGGCGATGCTGTTCATGGCGATGGCCACGATTAGAGCGAACGACATCATTGAGCCGGGATTGCCTACGAAATAGCCAACCACGTATCCTATTAAGAGGAATAGTGCCGTAATGGCCGTAAAGAGCAGTCCTTCCCTGAACATGTTCTTTCTCTCACCGACTTAATATATTCAAGGGCCTAGATATAGGCCTTTCGATTTATGTGCGGCAACTATCCTATGCCATGACCTCCTAAACGTAGATTCGATGGGGTGCAAGATGCCGTAAAATGTCACCAAAAATTGTGTCTGGATAATATATCGTTAAGGCTTCGGGATGTCCGGGTATTTCGAGGTATCGGCGAGATACCAAGCCAACGTATCTCCATCAAGTAGTATATATTGGTCAGCGCCACTCATCCCCGATGCCCAGTACCCGGATGTGGAATTCCACGAATACCAGAGCCAGAAGAAAGGCCCAGATCCCCTCACTCCACTGATGCTGGTTATGAATGCTGAGCCGTATGCGGTCTGATATTCAACCCTACCACCTGTTGTCACGATCGTGAGGTTAAAGAGCGTCCAGCCGATTGGCACCAATGTGCCATTGTGCCAGATCCGGGTGCCGTTGCTAAACTCTATGAGGAGATCGACTGAGATTATTTTACTCTTCTCCGAGAGCAGGCGAGCATAACGCTGTTCGGAGTTAGTATAGGCCTCGTAGTAGTAGAGGTTCAAGCTCAGGCTTGGGATCAAAATGGCGATGAGGCAGAGGCTCAACAGGAGCCAAGGCCGTCCACTCCTTCCAGGTACCTTTTCGGCCTCAACCTTAGACATGGATCAGATCCCTCCTTTTTACTGTGTGTATTATCGGCGGTGCCAATAAAGCGAAGAAGAGGAAGTTGGAAACCTCGTGGATGATGCCCATGGGGAGCGGGAAGTTCATCGTCAGCAACCCAATTAGGATGGAGCCGTAGAATAGCCAGCCAGTAATAGCATTTGTGAGCAGATCGTATAAGAGGGTCGAAACCATGCCGACAACGCCAAAACCGACATTCTGAATTGAGAGCCATGTCCTGCCATAGAAGACATCCGGTCTCCGGCTTACAAGGTACCCAGCCAAGGCATAGATCATCTCACCCAATACTACGGAGACAAAGGTCGGTAACGGGGGGAGGCCATAGGGATTCAGAGTCCCGTAGATGAGCCAGGGGAGCACAGCTACAGAAATGCCAAAGGACGGACCGAACAGGAATCCCGACACGAATACGATGGTATCCATCAGTTTGATGTTCGAAAGTGGGAGCAGTGCATAGTTCGTGACCAGGCATAATGCTGAAATCAGTCCGACTAAGACGACCTTCCTAACTTTACCATGTAAAAGGTCCATGGTCAACGTATTGGATATTTTGTCCAATAGTTACTATATTAAGGTTTTTAATACATAAGCATGCCATTCATCTTCTTATGATTCCAGGTTCTATTGTCTTCTCTGGAATCCCCCTGTACCTTGTGTAATCGTTAATCGAATCTACCACTTGAATGGACGTTAAGGAAGTGGTAGAATAAACCTAATACGCCAGGTGGACAATATGCTGAAATCCTCCTTCTCATCCTCTCTGGCCTTACATATAATGCCCTTTAGTCTGCAATGTTCCGAACGCCAGCTATATCCTTCACTTGTCAATTAAAAAGTCCATCAAATGCTTATTAAGTCCATCAAATGAAGTCATGAGTGGATATGCGAGGGCTGACAACGGGCTGCTCGATACATGGCCGCTATATAGACCCAGGGGATTGCCTTAAGGTTCTGGATCATCCTCTGAGGAAGAAAATCCTGCATCGTCTTGCTCTCGAGACAATAGATGGGCCAATCGCGAAGAAGGAGTTGGCTAAGGCACTCGGAATGAGTTATACGGAACTCCTATACCAACTCAACAAGCAGCTCAGGGGATTTTGGGAGGTAAAGCGAGAGCAGAAGAAAAGGGGGGCCCATGAGGAGTTCATAGCTCCCCAAACTCCCAATACAATATATGTAATGCTAGGAGAAGGTGCCACCATCTTTTTGCTTGATCCTCTGGCCAATATATTCGGTAGGATAAGCGAAGGCACCAGATGCGACGAATGCTCTCGTGAGCAAATTACGAAATGCCTCGATAGAACCAAGGTTGGTGAGTGCTTCGATTTCACGCCAGAGGAGATGAGAAAGCAGGAAAAGCTCCTCGCGGTGAATAAGAGGCCTGAGCCATTTACCCCAATAGACCGGATAATTAGCTGCATAGCCCTCAGAAGCCTCGTGGGAGAGGGATGCGCCATCGAAGTTTGTGAGACTGAATGTAACTTTATGAAAAAGGTCAGAGCAAAACAGAGGAGATCATGAATAGACAGAGAGATGGAATCTGAAGTCAAGCGTCAGATGTGGCAGCTTTTTATGGCCATATGGGCTAGATGCTGAAGCAATGTTGAATGGTCCAACATAAGGCCCTATTCTCGTTTCCCACCGATCGGATTCCCCAGTAATGTCTCGTCCACTAGCCTCTCGAGCTCACCTTCGCTCAAAACATCTCCAGCCGAGACGAGCCTATCATTGATGTATATAGATGGGACGACAAGAACTCTAAACTTCTGCCCTTCTTTCGAAAAAGCATCTATGTGCTCTATATCAACATTCTTCCTCTTCGCGACCCTCGTGGCGATCAATAGAGCGTTAATGCATTTACCGCAAGTAAAATCTGAACCAACTACTTTGATGATGACCTTCCCCAATGGCAGTACTAACCAATTCCGGTCGTATTGGATAGATATATCTCTCTTGTGGCTTCCCGTAATAGGGACGCGCGCCATACTTGTCACCTAGCATTATGTTGTGACTGCCTTATTTCCCGCCCCTATCGACCAATTACTAACCGCATGAAATATAAGTGCGATGACATAACTTCTGCCCCTTGCTGAGCAAGGATGGCAAGTGTCAAGGTTAAGGTCTCAACGGCAATCCTAGAGAAGAAAGCCGATATACAAATAGAAGCGCATAATGTGGAAGGGGCCCTCAGGGAGATGACGGAACGATACGGCGATAAGGTAAAGGGCAGGATCTTTGATGGGGAAGGCAAGCTCAACAAGTTCCTGGACATCTATGTAAATGGAAGGAACATCAACCTTCTAAACGGCCTTGAGACTGCTCTCCGAGACGGTGACAGCATAACCATCCTCAGAGTTGTGAGTGGCGGTTAGTTTAGGCAAAGGATGGGGGCTGCGGGATATTCGCTAAAGGATCTTTTTCAATCTGGGTGGAGAGCAGCCTAGGGGAAATTTGGCTCGGGAATAAACCAACTGACAGATCGATAATCAACTTATCATCCGCAAAGAACGAGTACGAGAGCTTCCAGATCGTGGTCGCTCCCCGTCGTGCGTGTGCGCCGATCAGAGGAGTTGAATTGGAGTTCACGGATCTCCTCTCGGAGGAGGCTAGGATTGGGAAGGAGAAGATATCGAGTTACGTTCTTGGCCATGCAGCAGGTGGGACTTCCTCCAAGTCCGATGCTCTCTTCCCCTATAACTCGTTCTGGTCGATAATGGCAAGACAGAACGTAGTCGACGCACAGCGCTTTTGGGTCACGGTATACGTCCCAGGGGGTGCTGAAGGGGGAGATTACAATGGAGGTATAAGGGTGAAGACGAAAAATGCTGGAAGCGGTGATGTGGGGATCAGGCTCCATGTCTGGAACTTTAGGCTTCCCGAACGGATGCACCTGAAAACTCATTTCGGGATGGAATATCAGGAGCTAAGTAGACTCTATCCAAACATGCCCGATGAACTCTTCAGGGAAGTCATCTTTCGATATAGGGTTAATTCATCAGAGCACAGGGTCAGCTGCCAAGGCAATGTGGCTTTCCCTTTAACGACCGGAAGGGGAAATAGAATCCACTCATCCTACAGGAGGTTTGATGAAGACATGAACCTCCTCATGAACCTCGGGATGAACTTGTACTGCATACATCTGGGGGATTTGATGCCCCATGTCGAGCCAAAGACGTACTCGCTCATCCTAAGCAAGATGCAGGGACACCTGAAGAGAAGGCGATGGCTTGATGTTGCCCACTTGCATCTAGACAGTAACCTCCGTGACGTGACCCTAGAAGGCCAAGCTGAACTTGCCAGGACTGCCTCGCCTGGAGTTAAGATCGTCGCTGAGACACGCGATGGGGCAAGACTGGGAAGGCTGCCCAAGTTCGCGGACATTTGGGTCGTCGATGCAAATCGTCCGAAACACCAGTTGGCAAAGCTGATAAAATTGAGACGCGGGGAGATATGGCTTGACGGCACTTGCAAGCCTGGAAAACACGGGCCACTCTGTAAGTCTCGCCGTTGGATGCATTGTAGGAGGTTCTTCTGGCAGATGTGGAGTTTTGGCGTAAAGGGCGTAGTCTATGACTCGGCTTTACCGACGGAAAGGGCGGGGGAGCCACTGATTTACACTTGGGAGGAGGGACTTATGAACTCCGTGCGATGGGAGATCATCAGAGACGGAATTGAAGACTATGAGTACCTTTCGCTTTTGGAGGAAACTGTCGGTTGTCCTGAGGGTGAAGATATGGCCATAACTTCCGATCACATGGGTCAGATCCTGCAAAAAGCTAGGAGACTACTGAGGGGGATTAGGGCCAAAGGCGGATTTGTGGATTTATGGCGGAATAGAGAACGGGTTGCCGCCATCCTCGAGGCCTGCCGGGGTGATGCATAGGCAGACGGTTATTTATTCGGAAAGTTAATATTCCCTCTTTAGTGCACGTGATGCGGACGAAGAATGAGGGATTATCAAATCAGATCCCAAACGACAGCCAGCTGAGCTAGTTTGTAGCAGAGATTTGCGGAATGCCTTTCATTCTGGGTTAATCGGAGTATGAGGCAAGGGTGAATGATGTGTTTAAGGAAGAGGGCAGCAGAATAGATTTCCTCAAACTGGAGCATCAAGTACTGGACTTCTGGTCTAAGACGGAGGCGTTTCAGAAGAGAAGGGCACTGAATAGTGGCAAAGGGCGTTGGTCATTCATGGATGGACCCATTACGGCGAACAATCCAATGGGAGTTCACCATGCCTGGGGACGGACTTACAAAGATGCGATTCAACGCTATAAGGCCATGAGGGGATATGATCTCAGGTACCAGAATGGCTTCGACTGTCAAGGCCTCTGGATTGAGGTTGAGATAGAGAAGGAGCTCGATTTCAAATCCAAAAAGGATGTCGAATCCTATGGCATTGATGAATTCGTCAAACGATGTAAGCAGAGGGTGTTACGCTTTGCAGCCATTCAGGTGGAAGAATCGATACGTCTGGGTTACTGGATGGATTGGGACGATCCGCATCTTCTCCGGGAACTAGTCAGTAGACTTGAGGAACCTGACGAGACGATCACAGTCAAGGGCCCATCTGGTAAGGTGGTGACCGGTACAGTGGAGCAGATCGTTGGTGCGCTTGGCACTCAAGGCTTCGGGGGATCTTACTTCACATTCTCCAATGAGAATAACTATTGCATCTGGAGTGCTCTAAAGAAATGCCATGAAAGGGGTTGGGTCTATAAGGGAACGGATGTGATGCCATGGTGTCCGCGTTGTTCTACGGCCCTCTCCGAACACGAGATAGTTACAGAGGGATACCGAGAGATAAAGCACTTAGCTCTGACTGTTAAATTCCCCCTTCGCGGTCGCCCAAAGGAGGCCCTCCTAGTCTGGACGACTACTCCATGGACTCTCTCGTCCAACGTGGCCGCAGCAATCAACTCAGATCTCGTGTATGCAAAGGTGCGTGTAAATGATGAAATATTCTATCTTGCTAAGGCAGGGCTAAATAGGAGCTTAGGGGCTGATTATGAGGTAATCTCAGAACTCCCTGGCAGTGAGCTGGAAGGATGGCCCTATGATGGCCCATTCGATGAGTTGCCAGCGGTTAAGAAATCGAAGGCAATGGACTCACACAGGGTCATACCATGGAAGGATGTAAGTGAGGCAGAGGGGACGGGCATCGTTCACATTGCTCCTGGTTGCGGCAAGGAGGATTTCGAGCTGAGCAAGCAGGAAAGACTTCCAACCATAGCACCGTTAAACGAGTTCGGCATTTTCGTCGAAGGTTTTGATTGGCTCTCGGGAATGCATGCATATGACACCCCTAAGCTGGTGATAGAGAATTTAAAGGGCAAGGGCCTGCTGTTCAAGGTCGAGGATTATACCCATCGCTATCCCGTGTGTTGGCGCTGTGAGAGCGAGTTGGTATTCAGGCTCGTAGATGAATGGTTTATCTCAATGGGAAAGAGATTCGAAAAACCTCTGGAGGAGGTAACTGATGAAGAGAGGAAAAGGAATCTACGTTATCAAATAATGGAGTCCGCCAGTCAGGTTCGTTGGATCCCATACTTCGGGTTGCAGCAAGAGTTGGATTGGCTGAGGAACATGAGCGACTGGATGATCTCGAAGAAACGCTATTGGGGTCTCGCTCTGCCAATCTGGGAATGCCGCGAATGTGGCACCTTTGACGTAATAGGCAGCGAGGAGGAATTGAGGGATCGAGCTGTTGAGGGCTGGGAGGAATTCAATGGCCACTCGCCACACAGGCCTTGGATAGATAAGGTCAGGATCAAGTGCAAGAACTGTGGGGCAATCGTCTCCCGTATTGCGGACGTTGGGAACCCCTGGCTCGATGCCGGAATAGTGTCCTTCTCGACCCTAGGCTATAGGCATGACCGTCGCTTTTGGGAGAAGTGGTTCCCAGCGGACCTGATATGTGAATCGCTTGCAGGGCAATTCAGGAACTGGTTCTACTCGATGCTTGCCATGAGCACCATAACGGAGGGGCGTACGCCATTCCTGACGTGTTTGGGACACGGAAAGGTTCTGGCGGAAGATGGCCGTGAAATGCACAAGTCGTGGGGGAATGCGATCTGGTTTGACGATGCGGTTGAGAACATGGGAGCCGATGTCATGCGCTGGATGTACTGCACGACCAAACCTGAAAACGATATGCTCTTTGGGTACAAGCGCGCAGAAGAGGTAAAGCGAGATTTCTTCTTGCTATTGTGGAACATTTACAGCTTCTTCGTCACCTACGCCAATCTCGATAACTGGAAGCCCGGGAAGGAGGTGGGGGCTTACTCACAGCTCGACCTTTGGATGATCTCCAGACTACAAGTGCTCATCGAAGATACAACGAATTGCATCGAGAAGTATGATCTGTACGATGCGACAAGGCAACTTGAACCATTCGTGAATGAGCTCTCGACATGGTACCTCAGGAGATCGCGTAGGAGGTTCTGGAAGAGCGAGGCCGATGAAGATAAGGAGGCGGGTTATACCACCCTGTATAATTGTTTAATTACGCTCTTGAGGCTCCTCGCGCCATTTACTCCCTTCACGGCGGAACACATGTATCAGAACATCGTCCGGAGCGTCGATCCCAAGGCACCCGAGAGCGTCCACCAGAACGATTGGCCAACTCCAGATAAATCATTGATCGATAAGGAGCTGATGTCAAGGATGGAACTCGCCATAAAGGTGAGTAGCCTCGGTCGTTCGGCGCGGAGTTCCTCGGGCATTAAATTGCGGCAGCCGCTTGCCAAAGCGACGGTTGTGGCCGAAAAGGCCATCCTGGAGCAACTTGAGCATCTAAGGGGCTTGATAGCCGATGAGCTCAACGTAGGGGAGATCGTACTGACGAGTGACAAGGGGGAGGTACAGGAGTACGATGTAGCCCTTCGATTGGACGTACTGGGCCAGAAGTATGGGAAGCTGTTGCCTAAAATTCGCGAGATGGTAAAGAGAACGGATGCAGGTACCTTCGCCTCCAAGGTGATGAAGTCCGAGCCAGTAGAACTCGGTATAGATGGGCAGAACGTCATCCTGCTTCCGAGCGAGATCGAACTCCGCAGTAAGGCTAAGGAAGGAAAAGCGATCGCCGAGGATAAGGAGATCCTCGTGGCCATCGATTTATCAATCACGGACGAGCTTAAGGAGGACGGCATAGCGCGGGATATCGTCCGACGCATCCAGAACGAGCGCAAGGCCGCTGGATTTAACATCTCAGACCACATAGAAGTATATTATCGAGCTGGGATCAAACTTGGTCATGTCTTCAAGAGCCATTATGACTACATAGCTGCTGAGACCCTGGCAGTCACCCTCAGGAGCGCAGATCCACCTGAGAACGCCCATAATGCCAACTTCGAATTGGAAGGTGAGCCTCTTAAGATCGGGCTAGTCAGAAGGAAACCCTCATAGAATAATTAGATTGATCTCATGTGTTCGCTTTATGAAGAGCTGAATATCCAGATTAGGCAGAGGATTCCCTGTCCATCTTGACGCCCTCGACCATGAAGGATTACATTCGGTTGTCGTCCGTCATCGTTCTTGTAGGGAATAGATAAAGGGAAAATCCAGTCGCGACCAAACTTCCAAGGACTTGTGCAAACACGAAAAAGGCCGCGTCATCTGGTTCTATACCTGCAATTGCGTAGGTGAACATCCTGGCGATCGTAACTTGGGGATTAGCGAACATTGTGCTCGATGTTGTCAACAACATCCCTCCCACGAGCAGTGCGACGACCAGCGACATCGAACTAGAGTTATTCCTAGTGCATCCGTATATCGTCGTAAGTAGGAGGAAGGTGCCGAGGAATTCTGCAAAGTAACTGCCTTCAGGCCTCTCAACCGTCGATATGGTCAACAGTATCGGATTTATATTATAAAACATAAGATGAGTGCATACAGTCCCAAGTATGCCTCCTGCGATCTGAACTGCGACGTATTCGATGCCCGTTTTACCATCGATCTTCTTAGTTATGAACATGGAAAGGGTAACGGCCGGATTGATGTGACATCCGCTCACGGGACCCAGCATCTCTATCAAAGCGAATAATACGAAGGCCACTGCCAGTGAATCCGACAGTACCGCCAGGATAGGTTCTGCGTTTAGCACGTTATATGCGAGTATGGTAGGTGAAATGGCAGCTATGACGAGGAAGGCGGAGCCAACGAATTCCGCAAGTAATTTGCGCCCAATGCTGATCTCGCTCCTGGCCAAGGCAGGCGCCCTAGGTGTGCACGAGACGATAGTATGGCTTAGGATATCCTGGTTTAAAGCTCGTAGCTGACCAGTCGCCATAATGCGCACCGTGTCGGAGAGTTACGACCTCGAGCGAAGTTTTCGCGATCTTTGCAAGCAACTCTGGATCAACGGATGCCCTGATATTGAGGATGACATCGATCTCTTTTGATGGCGGTGGCGTCTCTCCTATGATATCGACGGAATCATCCGATATAACCAGACTGGCCTTTGCCCACCCTTGCTTGGTTGAGAAACGGGTCTTGGCATGGGCCACTACGCCTTTGTTCCCCCGTACTCCCCCATTTATCTCAGTCAACAGCTCCTTGATCAACATATTTACTTCCAAGGGTTCGCTGGAATTTATCCTGTAAATGCCGTTGAACCAACCAAGTTCAGCCTCTGCCTTGGCGTAGGTATCGTAGTTGACCTCCTTCGTGATTGTGGTGCGAGGTTTGTGCTCCCCCTCGATCAACATCCCGAGGAGCCTCTCCACATTCTTCCCATTTTTCGCTGAGATCTGGACTATCTCAGCATCTCTGTTCAACTCCCTGAGGAGGGCCTCTATCCTCGACAGTTCGTCCTTTGAGGCCAGATCCACCTTGTTGATGGCCAGTATATCGCCATCTTTCACCTGCCATGTGTAAAGTGAACCGAGAGGTGTGCTGGGGGAGGTGAGCTTGTCCATCTTGTCGAAGTGTTCAAGGATCGATGTAGCGTCGACCAGCACCAAGAACGGCGCAAGATCGAACTCCTTATCATAATATTGCCTGATCGGTGCATATACGGTTGCCAAGAAATCCGTGCAGCTTCCAACCGACTCAGCCAAGATCACATCGGGTTTGACATCACGTATGATTTCTTGGGCATGTGCCATGAAATCTTTAAACTTGCAACAGAGGCATCCTCCGACGACCTCCGTCACCGCAAATCCATAATCACGAACTAAGTTCGTGTCGACCAATCTTTCCCCTTGGTCGTTAGTTACTATTGCGACGGTCTTGTGGTTCGTAACTAATTTCTTTCCAAGCTCTATTGCCAAGGTGGTCTTCCCGGAACCTAGGAACCCCCCCAGTCCGACCATCTTAACCCTCCCGGATACACCCATCTAATTACACTTACGGTTGATTAAATAGCCAAATATTTAACTTTTTTCTATACTAATGGACTCTTTTATATGCCAAAAGTCATCCTATTGAAGGTGGAGAAAGGTCTGGCTTCTCTCCGGTAGAACGGCTCCTAGGCACCTAATGAGGGTAAGAAAACGAAACATTGAGCATGATCTCGCCGGAAGCCCGGACAATTGATTGCGACTGGAAGCCCCATTGTTCCGCTCCTCTTGGTCAGCCTTTTAGGTTTCGATGAGTTTCATTACAGCCTCAGCGAAATCTTCAGGATTGATACCAGGAGTCTGGAGCCCATTACACGCATAGACTTCGAGGATTCTCTTCAAAATGCATTCGCGATCTAGCTTTACTCCTTTCAGTGCTGACTCAAGCTCAGTCAGAGCATCTTCAGGTATCATGAAGAAATCCCCGGAGAACATGATGTCCCTCACCTCATCCCCCATAAGTTCTGCGGTCACCCTGATGAGTTTCTTCGCCTTATGTTCCAACTCAATGACCCTAACATCGCTTGCGATCTTAATAGTCCTTCTGTTGATGAGGTCTCTGTGTCTCAGCTCAGGCATAAGGAGCCACTCATCGGATAGATGGCGTGGCTTTACCTCTTGTTCCCAAGTGGCTCTCTCGTGGCTGCTCGGCTCAGCTGGGACAAGATCAATCCCCAGGACTTTCCCATATCCCACCACTAAGAGCTTCTTCACTTCATCAACCGAAGGGGTGCTCCCCAGTTCCCTTCTTATAGACGTAACCCACTCCATCATGCTCTTGGCCATCTTGTCCTTAAACTTCTCGCTCGGTACCTTGAGTACCCTACTCATCGAATCGTAGTCCAAGTCGAAGATGATATTCCCGACAAGAATCACGGCATCCTTTCCGAAAGATCCTGCGCCATTTCCAGAGATCTTCCTCCCATTCACAACGACATCGTTTAGGGCTTTGAACTCCGCCTGCAATCCAAGTCTGCGGTAGACATAGACCGTTACAGCCAGATATCTCTCAAAGAGCTCCTTGAGATCCAATGGGATAACTTCACTATCTTTCTTGGCGACAACTTGGTAGAATAATTGGTTGCCGTCGAGATAGGTAGCCCCGCCGCCCTGAGACCTTCTTATCACCATGAGGTTGTTCCTATGGCAGTAGTTGACGTCTACCTCCTTCTCCAGTTCTTGGTGGAAACCGATGCAGACATATGGTCTTGAAGGCTGGACCAATACGATTGTGTTGGGAGAGGATCCATTATCTACTGCGTGAGCCACTGCCTCATAGAAGGTCTGGGCCATGAGCGGTTCTGCATTCCCCAGGTCGATAAGGCGCCAAGTTTCCATTGGCTACACTCCATCTTCGCCTATGGACTCTTCCACCAGGGTTTTAGTGTCGTTTCGATTTAACATCGTTGCTTGGAATGCGTCCAATCAGAAGCATACCGTAGTGTGAATCATTTCTTCTTGGGCTTCAGCTTTATCTCCTTCAGCTTTGTCCCGCAGACGATGCAGTAATTCTCCTTGGGAGTTCTGAAGAGGTAGCATTTCGGGCAGAACTTCTCTATCCTTCGACCACTTGAGTCAAGGACCTCCTCGGGCTGTGGCGCTTCAGGGCTTAGAGCATCTGCACGCTCAGAGTTCGGCACACTCCCTTCATCACTCGTCAAAGGCATGACCTCCTCAACGAGCTAGTAGATCAACTCCTGCTGCTTCAGTTGTCCATGTAGCTTATGAACTGCCTCGAAAACTTGCCCTTCCTTCTTGGCACCCGTGCAGACCAATTTACCGCTTGCGAACAACAGTATCACTACCTTAGGCTCGTCCATCCTATATATTAAACCTGGGAACTGCTCTGGCTCATACATCGTTCGTCCCAGGACGTATGTGGACTTCTCCAGGTCTACCCTTCCCGGTAATGCCGCACTGGCGACGATGTTCTGGATTGTGATTTCAGGCTTTCCCTGTATCACTATACCACCTTTCTTCAACTCGGCAACCACTTTGAAGACGGCCTTCTTCGCCTGATCCTCGCTCTTCGCGCCGGTGCAGACCATCTTTCCGCTGCTGAAGATCAACGTAGCCGTCCTCGGCTTCTTTAGGCGAAACACGAGGCCCGGGAACTGCTCTAGCCGACCGTCAAATTAGTTGGCGGTCTCTGGCTTATACTCTACGTTGGGGAATGTTTTTACAATGTCGTTCAGGGACATGTTCTGATGCAGGACCGCTGAAGCCACCACGTTCTCGATGTTGACTATCGGTTTGTCTTTCTGTCTATCTATCAGTGGCATGGTGCATCAATCTTATATATAGGACTTATAAGCTTTATAAGCAATTCTTGTTTATAAGTCTTATTTCGGGCTATTTCACCGGATTGGCAGGCTCCCAAACGGGCACTATTCGGATTGGGGACGATGGCCATGAGCCGCTCTGGATTGCGTCCTAGTAGTAGAGGATCTGGTAAGCTTCCACTGTGGAACTCACTGCCTCTAATTTTCGCCCTTTCTCGATCAGGCCCATTCCCCTCTTATAGAGCATTTTTGCCCTCCTCTCCTCTGCATCCCCTTTACCATGTGGTGCATCGAGGAGTTGTCGCACGAGGAGTCCGATCTCGTCTACGTATTCATAGTTCATGAATGGGAGAGATTGATGATAGGCGATTCCTTCAGCCAAACTTCGAAAGGGCATCGGAGGTGATTTTGCCAGCTCGACGAGCTTCTGACCCGTTATCTGGGCCAGCCTGAGGGCCGAATCGAAGTTAAATCTAGAGACCGGGAGGGGATCAATCCCGCGGATGGACTTGCAGAAGAACCAATAATATATCGACTTGAGGGCAGATGTCAACCCCTTCCCAGTTCCACCTGCAACCGCGATGCCAAACCCGGGTTTCCCCGATGCATCGCGCAGCTCAACGGTGTCCATGAAATCCTTGGCCAATCCGTTCACATCCAAGTAGTAAACTGGCGTGCAGATCACAATCCCATCCATCTCATCGAAGGTCGCGCTCAGCTCCTCTGGTCTTCCGACATTCTCATCCGACCACTGGGGAACGTCGTAGTCGGAGAGGAGGACGAGTGACGTTTTGCCGCCTGCGGCGCTCGCGCCCTTTAGGGCTGAATCCACAAGCCTCTTGCTGAGCCCATCTCCATGCAAGCTTGCCACGACGCCAACTATTTTTGTAATGGTCCCTCTTGACGGCTCGATGAGATAAAAGCCTGCTTCAGGGGGAAAGTTTTATGTGCCGACTATGAAATTCAGACAACGAATGCCCATGGTTAGAAAGGTCATGGTATTGACCCACTCAGCTGGCTTTGTTCACGATTACCTGCCTGCTGCTCAGAGAGCCATTCGGGAAATGGGCGGGAGGTCGGGGGAATTTGAAGTGGTCGCATATGGCGATTGTTCGCAAGTCAAGTGGAGCGCTTTGAAGGAATTCAAGGCCGTCGTATTCGCGACCACGGGCGAATTGCCCATGTCCGATGGCGACAAGAAGAGCTTCATAGACGCGATAAAGTCAGGGGTTGGCTTCGTGGGAATCCATAACGCGACGGACACATTCTACAAGTTCCCGGAGTATGGCCAGATGCTCGGGGGTTACTTCAACGGACACCCTTGGACTCAAGAGGTCGTCGCCACAGTCGAGGACAACAAGCACCCAGCCACTGAACACCTAGGCAAATCCTTCAGAGTCAAGGAGGAAGTCTACACCTACAAGGATTGGTCCCGGACAAGGGCGCGCGTGCTCATAAGCCTCGACAACGGCTCTGTTGACCTAAGCAAGGGCAATAGGTTGGATAAAGATTATGCACTCTGTTGGTGTCACGAATTCGGGAAAGGCAGGGTCTTCTACACCGGTTTCGGGCACTTCCCTGAACTTTGGGGCGAAGAATGGTTCAGGAAGCACCTGCTTGCCGGCATCCTCTGGTCTATGGGAGCCGAGTAGTGGATAGAGGGTGCCAAGTCGGGGCTTCTGCCGGCCTCCACTACAAATCGGTCTTATTGCTCCTAACGGCTTCATTGGTTTCCCTGACTGCCTATAGGGGAGTCGCGGCATTCGCCTCACTCTACGTTGTGGAGGGAAAGGGACAGACTTTAGAAGAGGCAGCGGCCTATTACGCATTTTTTCAGGTTGCTGGCGTAATCGGCGGCCCAATCGGCGGGTGGTTCTCGGACAGGATCGGTGAGCCTAACATGATCGTGGCATTCGTGCTCATCGAATCGTCGCCTATATTCTTCCTGCCATTCCTTGGCCACATTACACTAGCCTTGGATCTCGCAATCGTCGGATTCGGCAGTTTCGCTGTGCTAGCTGTACAAGATGCATACCTCTCAAAAGTCGCACCAAAGGCCGCCTTTGGGGCTTCCTACGGGCTGCTCCTTACCTTGAGCTTTCTGCCCGCAGCATATATTCCGCCAGCAGTGGGGATCCTAATAGATCGAAACGGTTTCGAGGCCTCATTCGCGATCGCCGCATCAGCGACGCTCGCAAGCATACCCATAATATTGATGGCCAAGAAAGCAGCGATTAATAAATGAAGGAAGCATTTTCTGGCCATCCTACCCTAAGGCAGGCAATGAAAGGTTATAACGGGATTCCGTCCGTCCATGGCCGTGACTAGAAGCATGGAACTTAAGGGAAGTAAGACTGAGAAGAATTTACTAGCGTCCTTTGCTGGGGAATCACAGGCAAGGAATAGATACACATACTTTTCAAGCGAAGCCCGGAAGGCTGGCTTTGAACAAATATCGGCGATCTTCCTCGAGACCGCTGACAACGAGAAGGAACATGCGAAGGTCTTCTTCAAATTCCTCAAAGGAGGTGAGGCCGAGATAATCGCAAAATATCCTGCAGGTAAGATAGGTACGCTCAGCGAGAACCTTAAGGCTGCAGCAGAAGGTGAGAGGTTGGAGTGGGGGACGATCTATCCGAACTTCAGGAGGGTTGCGGAGGAGGAGGGGTTCAAAGACGTTGCCTTGGCCTTCAAGGAGATAGGCGAAGTCGAAAGCTACCACGAGAAGAGATACCTGAAGCTTCTACAGAACATCGAGAAGGGCACGGTCTTCAAGAAGGCGACGCCGACAAAATGGAAATGCAGGAACTGCGGCTACGTCCACGAAGGCACAAGTGCTCCGCTGAAGTGCCCCGCATGCTCGCACCCACAGGCATTCTACGAGCTTTGGGTTGAGAACTACTAAGCTATCAAGTGGATATTCGACAACCGCTTGAAGGCAGAGGTTACGCCGATGGACTTATCGAGTTTCAAGGACATCCCAGTTGTGGACTGCCACGTGCACTTCTGGGACTTCAAGACTGAAGAGGAAATGATGAAGATTAAGGATGCCTGTAGATTTGCCAGGATCAACGTCCTATCAATATATGACCGAGCCAAGGTAAACCAAAATCCCGAGTGCATGTACATGAAGGCAAAGCATCCGGAGAGCTTCTATGCCTTCGGAGGGCTTGACTACTCGGCAATCTTCTCAGGGCTGAGGAGGGCCGAACCAAGCCTGTGCAAACAGGTCGACGTCATGATCGACATCGGTCTCGATGGGGTCAAGATGGTGGAGGGAAAGCCCACGGAGAGGAAGGTAATCCCAATAAGGTTCGACGACGACTTTTACAAGGACTACTTCTCGCACCTAGAATCTCTGGGATTTCCGCTCCTATTCCACGTCAACGATCCGGAGGAGTTCTGGGACCCCCAGAAGACACCGAGTTGGGCGAAGGAACAGGGGTGGTTCTACGATGGCACGTATCCGACAAAGGAGCAGCTCTACGCAGAGGTGGAAAGCGTCCTCGATAGGTGCCCTGATCTCAAAGTTATCTTCGCGCACTTCTACTTTGTGTCCGCGGATCTCGAAAGGGCTTCCCATTTCCTTGAGAGGAATAAACACGTCTGCCTTGACCTGACGCCTGGCATCGAGATGTACTATAACTTTTCAGCGAAGAGGGAAGAGTGGAGGGAGTTCTTCATCCGCTATCAGGACAGGATCGTATATGGAACTGACATAGGCGGAGGACAATCGATCGCAGAGGCGACATCAAGGGCGTGGATCGTAAGGAAGTTCCTAGAAACTGGCGACGAGTTCACAGTGCCTAAGGAGAGCGACAGCCTTCTGGTAGGGCCTGAGATCCCATTTAAAGGCCTCAATCTGCCAAACGCAGCCCTGGAGAAGATATACGCCAAGAATTTCGAAAGGCTTGCAAGTCCAAGGCCAAGAAGGCTCGATCTCCGGAAAGCCCTTGTCGAATGCAAGAGGATAGCCGAGATTGCAACGAAGAACGGCGTTAAGCCAGAGGACAACGGAGCAGCTCACATAGCTTCGATCCTTACAACCTCATGCAGTTAGGGCTGGCGTAGCTTAAGAAAAGTCTGCATCCATTAACTATGATGAGTTTCCATTCCCTTGTGAAGCGGATTCGTCCACTTCGCTGGCCTTCTCCCCAGCTTTTACGGTCGGGACCTTCTCGTTCGTGAACCCGTATATGGCCAGCACCGCTCCCAAGGAGAGGGAGCTCAAGCCGGCGACCTGGTACTGTTGGCCGCCGAGGATCTGCATGGTGGTTTCCTTGATCTCAACGGTCACGAACTTCTCGGTGCACTTTCCGACATTGCTGAGAACCAGGTAGTACGTGCCGCTATTCAATAATTGGAACATATAACTGTTCATATGGGCTCCGCTGACGGTGAAGAGCGTTGACGCGCTATCATTTCTCAGCCATTTCCAGTAATTCTCTTGATCCATCACGAGGGCGTCTATGCACCCCTCTCCCTTTTCCCAGGCTCCTGGGCCCGCCCCAGGGGTGAACTCCGCGTCGATCGCCAATATGATCGAGATGTTGGCCCTCGCGGTGAAGTTCACGCTCCCATACCTGAACGCTTCGACAACCATGTTGTATGTATGGGAACTGAGTTGTCCCGGGTTGATTGTGCCTGTGTCGCGATTTGACATCGCAAGGAACATCATCCCCACTAAAGCCAGGGCAATTCCTCCATAAAATAGGAACGTTCGCAAGGCTCGTGTCTCGCGGATCTTAACCTATCTATCTCTTGGCAGGAACTTTCATGGCCGACTTGATCTTCGCGTAGAGCGCTTCCTTCTTGGGAACTTCCGAGACGAAGGCCATCTTCCCGTTTATCGCGACCAAGGGTATTATGCTCCTGAAGACTTGGGCGCCCAGCCCAAGTTGGGCGAGTTTCTTCTTGCCGCTTGCCTCAAGTATCTCGTTCAACCTAGAAAAGGCCTTGTCTATCTTGACCCCGTATTCCGCTATGTTGACCGTTACGATATCGGGGAAATCCTTCTTGACATCTTTAATGAGCTTGTAAAGCTCCGTGTTCTCCCCTTCCCTATGGCCACACCCGCAAATCCCTGTCGGAAAGACGTCGAGCTTTACCTTCTTCCCCTTCACTTGCTTACTCATTTTTTATTCACCCCCGCCCGGCTTTCCATATAAGGATTCTGCTACCCTCTCCACGGCCCTCAGGCCAACCACCTCTGTCTCGAGCATCCCCACCTGCCCGATTACAAGCTCCGGGAACTCCTTCTTCACGAGGTTGATGTATTTTTCTTGAAGCTTTTTCCTGTCGGCGAAGAACTCGTCCTTGCAGTGCTCCACGGGCAGGATCTCGTTCAGTATCAGGCCCTTGACCTTTATCCCGTATGGCTGGAGTGATTCCTGTATCCTCTTGGCCTCGTACACGGGCAGCATCTCCGGGTGTAGCACGAGGAGGTATGTTGTCTGATCCGAGTTCAGTTTCTCAATGGCCTTCATGTTGTCCTGACTCATCTTCTCTAGGAGTTCGATCTCAGCGACCTTGCCTGTTATGTCGGCAACCTCCTTCTTCGCGAGGATGCTCTTCTTCAGGTTGTCAAGGTGCCTCCAGGGATAGCCGATCATCTCGAAGTTATGGCCACCAGGAGCCGTGTCGAACACGAGAGCGTCGTAGTCCCTCGAGTTCAGGTATTCGACGAAGACGTTGTATGACGCGGTCTCGCAAGGTAGTATCGGATTTTTCTCCCAGTGTTCCTTGAGGAACTGTATCTCCCAATCGTTGCCTTTCACCGCCTCGATCTTCTTCATGACTTCAAGCTGGTGCTTCCTGATGCTCTCCTTTGCGTCGACGTTAATCACCTTAAGATTCTTCATGCCCTTGACAGGTATTTCCTGCCCACCTATCTCCTGTTGCAGGATATCGTTCTGGCTCTTCTGGAGGTCGGTCGAAACGAGGAGCACCTTGTATCCCTGCTTGGCTAACCATACTGCGGTAGCTGCTGCCAGGGAGCTCTTCCCCACTCCTCCCTTTCCACCGAAGAATACGAACCTTGGCCTAGGACCTCTGGGAATTATTAAATTTCCGAGCACCGAGCTCACCATACCAGATCGCTTCCGGGAGCCTTATTATCCTTCCCCTTTTCAATCATAATTTCGCCCAAATTCACTTTCTCCAGTTACGGTAATGGCCTAAATCCAACGGGCTACCTAAGGGTTCTCCTGAGCAACTTGGTCGACATTATGAGGAAGGCGACCGCGAAGAGCGAAAGGGCGACCCAATCGATGACAAGCGACTCGAGCCTGATCGGCCCCCAGCTCGTCTGCCTCACGGCGTCCACCGAGTATGTGAGCGGCAACGCATAGGCCAGGACCTGCAGAGAGGGCATGAATGCATACTCCTCCTCCAGTGGGAGAAAAACGCCCGACATGAAGATCATTATCAGCCTTATCAGGTTGAGTGGCATCATGGCCTGAGTTATGTCGTTCGCGCTTACGGAGATGACAGTACCCAATGCCGAGAAAGCGATTGAAGACAGTACTATCCCAGGTATGAAAAGGAGCGGCTGCACCTGGATCGCACCCGATAAGGGCGATGCGACGGCTGCAAATATGAGTGACGTCAACAAGCCGAAGATAGCCCCTGCGAGGGCCTTCCCCAAAACGATGGCCCTCAGGGATACCGGCGCGATTATCAACCTATCGAACGTTCCCGCCGTCCTCTCCAGTGGGAAGACGACCGCTTCTATGGTCGAGGCACCGAAGAAACACGCGATGGTCACTATCCCGGTCAGACGATACTCCGGAACTATACACGGCCTCCCCATTTGGAAGGCGAGGTAGAGTGAGACCGGAAACATCAGCCCATAGAAGATGGCTGGGGGTTTCAGATAGTATACCCTCACGTCTTTGCTAGCTATGCAAATGGCACCCTGTAAGTCGTCTATGATCGACTTGAAAGAGCTCAACTCGCGCCCCTCTTTGGTCTGAGTTGCTCCATCCTCTCCGCCGCCAAGGCATCCATACCCGTATACTTGACGAACACGTCTTCGAGCGTCGGTTTCATCGTGCTCATCGCCATTATGTTCCGTCCCGTCGATCCCGCGAAGCTTCTCAGGTGTTTTATGAGTGTTTCCGGGTCCGTTGTGAATAACCTGAACCTCTCCTCTCTGAGCTTGACGAGCTTCGAGCAACTCTTCTCCAATTCGGCCGGGATCTGAGTTGGTGAGTCGAATGCGATGTCTATGACGACTTCGGGCGTAGACGATCTGAGTTTCTCAGGCGTGTCTAGGGCAACTATGCTCCCCTGGTTTATGATGGCAACCCTATTGCACAGCTGGTCCGCTTCCTCTATATAATGAGTGGTCATGAATATCGTGACACCATCGATGTGGAGTTGTCTGAGTATCTGCCGTATCAATCTTGAGCTCTGCACGTCAAGTCCCCCGGTTGGCTCGTCGAGGAAGAGGATTCCGGGCCTGTGAATCAGTGCCATTGCAATGGCTAGTCGCCTCTTCATGCCTTTAGAGAATTGGCCAACTTTGTCACCCAACCTATCCTTAAGGCCAAACAGTTCGAGCAATTCCAAGCTTCTCCTTGAAGCCTCTTCCTTTCGGATGCCGTACAACTTCGAACTGAAGATGAGGTTCTCCCATGCACTCATGTCGTTATAGAGGTTGCTCATTTCAGGTATGAGCCCGAATCCCTTCTTCACCTGCACGGGTTCCGCAGCCATATCGTGACCGGCTACGAGCACCTTTCCAGAACTTGGCTTTGTTAGGCCCGTTATGAGGCGAACGATTGTGGTCTTTCCAGCACCATTTGGACCCAATAGGCCGAAGAACTCCCCATTATGTACTTGCATATTGACGTTATTGACGGCCACTAATTTCCCGTAACTCTTCGTGAGGTTGACCAACTCGATGGCTTCGTCCATTGTGATTCACAGAGGTGAATCGTGTCAAACCGAGTATGACCTGAGGCCTACTTATGAGTCTTGCGAGAAGGAGGATGTAAATCGTCCATTATCATGGATACAGGATAATCCACAGACTGAGGGCTCCAGCAGTCCCATTAGGTCGCAGGGAGACATTTTTATCCCACTCACGGGTGGTTACAAGCGTGAACTTCGGGTCTGACAAGATAGCAGTCCTTACGGCGGGGGTAGCCGTGATTTTGATAGGCATGGTTGGCATGTTGGTTGTCTTGGGTTACATTACCCCATCAACTGGATTGGCCCTGTTTCTCGGAGGAGTTGGCTCATGGCTCCTCATCGCCTCGATTGCCGTAGCAAGGTCGGAGAGAAGGGTCTTTCAAGCACCTCCCATGTACTATGCTATCTGGGGGGTACTTTTCCTGGGCTTTGCATTCATCTCCCTAACCATAGGCACCCCGAGCCTAGCAGTGGCCTCGATCTTCGCGGTGATCATGTTGATCGGCATGATCGTGGTCGCAAGGGTGCTTTTCAGCAAAAGGCAAGTGTAGCGACGGAACATCGGTTAGCAGCGGTCTTATCGCCGAAGACATTTAAGCGCCGTTGATTTCGACCTTAGGCCAATTCCTGCATCTCGCTGAGGTGTTATGATGAAGATCACGTTGCTCTCAGCTGGCACAGGCGGCAGGAAACTTCTCGTTGGTTTTACTCAACTCGTGGGACATGAGGCCATGACGGTCATCGCAAATACAGGCGATGACTTCACGCACCTTGGGCTTTACATAAGCCCTGACATCGATTCAATACTCTATCAGCTTTCGGATCTTCTGGACGAGGAGCGAGGCTGGGGAAGATCAGGTGACACGTTCAGTTTCCTTGACGAGGTGAAGAGGCTTGGAGGGGAAACGTGGTTTAGACTTGGCGATAAGGACCTCGCCATGCACGTCCTCAGAACCTTTCTACTCAGTCGAGGTCTCTCTCTCACGGACGTGACAAAAAAGCTGGCTGCGGGGCTAGGTGTCTCTAGCACCATCCTCCCGATGTCGGACGATCGCGTCCAGACGAGGATCGTCACGGACACGGGGACTTTGACGTTTAACGAGTTCCTCGTGAGAGACGGGGCTTTACCGCATGTGAGGCGTGTTTTTTACGATGGGTCCGAGGTTGCTAGGTCAGCCCCTGGCGTGGTTCAAGCGATCGCTGACGCCGATCTCATCGTCATAGGGCCAAGCAATCCAATAGCGGGGATCGGTCCCATAATATCCATACAACCCATAAGGGAGGCGCTCAGGAGATTCAGGGGCAAGGTAGTGGCCGTCTCGCCGATAATAGGAGGTGGTGCCATTAGCGGACCATCTGGGCAGTTCATGGAGGCCGAGGGAGTCGAGGTCTCCGTACGAGGAGTAGCGAGGTTATACTCCGACATAGCTTCGAGGATCTTCGTCCATCATGCTGACTCCAAATGCCTGGGAGATGGGCCTGACTCCCAGCCGCGCCTTATCGCCGCAGATGTACTGATGAAGGATGTGAGGGATTCAAGAAGGCTGGCGAATGAGATCGTCTTGAAATGCGAGCTAGGGGAACCCTAATACTTCCACCATTCGCTCTTCTCGGGGGCGTCCCGGCGTCTGGACTCGAAGATCACGACAGCGCCTACATGGGAGCATTTCTTCCTCTGCAGAAAACCCAGACACGAACAGTGAAGTGTGCCATCGGCTGTCTTCACGATAGTGTAGGTGCCGTGATCACCCACTACCTCGTACTGCTGAAAGTCCGTCTTATGCACCCTTCCCTGCTTCACAAGCTTGTAGGCCTTTTCCATCATTATATCGATGCCCAATTTCAGCACCTGCCTACTTGGCCATGAAATCGGAGAACCTAAGCTTGGCTATGTGGTTCATCTTCTCCCTCGTCAGGGAGGCGATCTCCCCGGGTTGGAAGTATCCTATGTCCGTCACTATCCCGGTTATGAATTCTGGGGGCGTTATGTCGAAAGCGGGGTTGAAAAGTTTCACTTGGCCTCTGCCTGGCCTCGATTGGCACGTCATCCTGTACGGTGGCCATTCGTCGAGTGCGTTACTCGAGATCCTGCGCGTAGCCTTAAGCTCTTTAGCCAGCAACCTGTAGGGTTCGGTTATCTCGTCGATCGTCCTCTGTTCTATGACTATGGAGCTCCCCCTCGTCACCTCGGGGGAGATCGTAGTATATGACGTAGCGAAGTAGAATGGAATGCCATAATTCTTCATGATCCTGGCGATGTCCGCAGAACCCACTTTATTTGCAACGGATCCGTCTGTGGCGATCCTATCAACGCCCAAGATCGCCTTGGTGATCCCCAACTCATTCACCGATATGGAGATCATGTTGTCTGTCACAATGATGGTCGGTACGCCCGCCCTCGTCAATTCCCAGACGGTCAGCCTATACCCTTGGCTCCTCGGGCGCGTCTCCTTTGAGACGACAGTTAGGTCTACGCCGCTGACGTATGCTTCCTCCAGCATCCCCAGCGCGTGCCCCATGAGGGTTGACGAGAGGCTACCGCCGTTGCAATGGGTCATGACGACGTCGCCATCCTTGAGCAGCTTCATGCCTTCCTGTCTAAGGTAGTGGTTGAGCACGAGATCCTCAGCCATCAACTCGTCAGCTCTTCTGCGAATGGCCTCCAGCGCGACTGAGGGATCACCAGCGTCCTCGTATGCCTTCCTGCCCGCTAAGGCGCATTCCCCAGTCGCCCAAGATAGTGGTGCAGCTGTTGGCCTCACATTGCCAATGAAATCTGCTGCTCTCTGGAGCTTCCCGGGGAAGTCGCTCTCTCCCGACAATTGACTTGCAGCCAAGAGGACGCAATAGCCCCCCGCGATGCCTATGGCCTGCGAACCCCTGACCGTCATCTCCCTAATGCCCTTAAGGGCGCCATCCTTCCAATCCCCTGTTCGCCAAGTCGCTACCTCATAGGGGAGCTTGTTCTGGTCAAGTAGGATCAACTGTTCCTTTGCATGATCATACCACAGCGTCAACGGCAATGTGGTTTTGGCATGCACTGGCAAGCCAAGGTCGTTGTCCTCCTGCAGACCCAACCTTTTGGCGACCATTTGAAGTTCGGAGCTCATCCCATGTCAACCATAACGCCTTCATTAAGTAACGAGTGCCCTTAACTATCTTTCTGCAGCGGAGAGCGCTGTAATGGCTGCCCACCTTGATCCAAATTTCCTCTGCCCCGAGGCTTCCTGCCACTGATCGCTGACGACATGGATAACTGATAATTCCCCCAGATTCCTTAGTGGGAAGCATGGACGCAGATAGGAAAAACCTTTCCTCGATGATGGATTCAACGCTTCTAAGACCGAATACGAACCTAATGGAAGTTGAGGAACTATGTCGTGAAGCCATTACCTATTCGTTCGCCACGGTCTGCGTCAATCCCATCTTCGTTAAGCCTGCATATGAACTACTGCACGGATCTAAGACCAAGGTAGGTGCGGTGATCGGCTTTCCCCTGGGAGCCACATTCCCCTCTGTAAAAGTATTCGAGTTGGAGGCCGTGGCCGTCGCGGGAGCAAAGGAGGTGGATACAGTCATGAGCTTGGGGTCCCTCATGTCAGGCAGACCAGATGTAGTCAGGGAAGAGATCGGAAGCATCGTGGATGTTTCTAAGAGCTACGGCATCGATGTGGTTAAGGTGATATTGGAGATGTGTTACCTTTCACGGGAACAGAAGATACAGGCGTGTGAGCTCGCAATAGAGGGTGGAGCCGATTTCGTTAAGACATCCACTGGATTTGGTCCAACTGGCGCGACGGTCGATGATGTGAAGCTCCTCAGAATGGTCTGCGCAGGGAGGGCGAAGGTAAAGGCTGCTGGCGGGATCAGAAATTTGGCCCAGACGATGGAGTTGATCGAGGCAGGGGCTCAGAGGATAGGGACCAGTCAAGCCGGCAAGATCGTGAGGGAAGCGATGAGCAGAAACTCTGGTAAATAATAATTTCGTGAACTATACATTGATATATTCTTCGTGACGTCGAAAACAGAAGGGGTATTCGGTGACGCCTAGGCGCTCCATCTTTAAGGCGAACGGCCTGGAGAAATTGAGTACGGACTATCTTCCAAGCCACCTCCCCCACAGGGAGGCGCATGAGGAGGAGCTCTTTAGGCTGTTCACGCCCGCTGTCCTCTCAGGCGGTTCGTTGAGTAGGAACGTCGAGATCTGCGGTGCGAGTGGAACCGGTAAGACCGCCACGGCCCGAAGGGTTGCATTGCGGCTTCAAAAGCTTTCGACTGAGAATATGCTGAAGCTCAAATGCGTTCACATAAACTGCAGGTATGCATCATCGAATTTCGGATTGGTGCAGATGCTGGCAAATAGGATCACGCCAGATATGTCCACTAGAGGTTATGGCGCATCAGAACTGCTCCAGGGCATCCACAGCTACCTCGACAAGAGCTCGGAGTTCCTTTTCCTTGTGCTTGATGACTTCGACAAGTTCATGGAACGCCGGGGACCCGAGATGCTATACGAGCTGATGAGATTACCCGATGCGTCGCCAGAAAAAAGGAACAGGATACTCCTGCTCCTCGTTGGGGCAGAGGACATGGCAAAGTTCACGCTGGAAAATTGGGCAAGATCGGCTATAACTAGATCATCGCGGAACTTCGCCCCTTACGGTTTTATGGAGATACGCGACATCCTGAGCGAAAGGGTTGGGGAATCGTTCATAGAAGAAGCCGTTCCGAGTGACATAGTTCTGATGATCTCTAGAATGGTGGAGAGATTCGGGTTTGGGTCGGCTAGATGCGGGATCGAATTGCTCCAAGCCGCTGGACTTGAGGCGGAGTATGAGGAGATCGATGGCATCTCCGCAGAAAATGTGAGGCGGGCGCAGGCGAGAATGGACAACATAGTTGATCTCGATGGCCTGTCACAGCTCTCCCCCGGACACGTTGCAGCGATGAGGGCCATCGCCCAAGCCTTCAGCGAGACGGAAGGGTCGTACGTCCCGATCTCGGGGATTCTCGATGGAATCGGCAAGCTGCGGGGCCAAGGTGGGGAAGGACTGGAACATCTCAGGAGGTTGCACTTCGAGGGTTTGATCGATCAGCTGGGAGACGAAGTGGGTTTGGTTGGAACGACGCTGAAGGCACTTGAGGATTGGCTGGCAAAATTGCCAGAGGATTAAGGGCTTGGACCTAGTGGACTTGCTTGGCAATTCCTCAAGGTTGAGGATACTGTGTGTTCTGGCCCATCGCGGGCCTTCTACTAAATACAGGATCTGGAAAGAGACCGGCACGGCCCGGCAGACCGTAATCAGGCAACTTGAATTCCTAATGGAGATGGGACTGGTCAAAATGTTGAACTATGAGACCGTTCGGCTATACGACCTTGACGTGGACAGCCCTCTGGCCTTAGAACTTAGGCCGATCCTGGAGTGGCTTTGGTCAAAGGGCAGAATGGAATTCGATGGACGCTTTCTCGAAGCGCATCGTTAGGCGAGAGCCAGGTTTGGATATCTTTATTAATGGCCAGAAGAAAATGGCTGAGCAAAGGCATCGTATGGCTAGTATGCCTCCAGTTGAGAAGATCGACTTCCCATCCTATGGGGCTACTATGTCACCGTACCTGAAAATCTGAAAGGAGGGAAAGATAGGATTGGAAAGGAGGGACTTTGGACCCCGTAAGCCAAGCGTTGTAAACGTCGGTGATGAATTAGAGCTCGATATTGCGTCTGTGGGCAAGAAGGGTGATGGAATAGCACGTTACCAAGGGCTTGTGATATTCATTCCGGGCACTTCTGCAGGCCAACACGTCAAGGTCCGAATTTTAAATGTGGCAAGGACTTTTGCCATGGCTGAGAAGATAGAGTAACCCCTTGCAGGCGCAGATGATTTGAAGGCGACCTTTTTACCCATTCTCCTCGAATATTGAGGAACATAGTGGTGAACGTACGTTCCATTTGTTATGAGAAAGGTAGAAAAGGCTCCAGCTCCATTTAGGCGCAGCCAATCCCGCAATATCTGAAAAGAGGTAATCCATGCCATTGCATAGAGTAATCAGGAAGGAAAAACTTGCCCCCATCATACACTTGATGGAAGTCGAAGTGGCTCCCCAGATGGCGGCCAAGATCCTACCCGGTCAATTCATCGTGCTAAGGCTCGATGAACGGGGGGAGAGGGTTCCCTTGACGCCCGTTATGGTAAATGAGGAGAAGGGCAGTCTGACGGTGATCTTCCAAGAGGTGGGCAGGTCAACTAGACGGCTTGGCGCATTGAGGGTGGGGGACTCGATCTCCGATGTCGTCGGCCCCCTTGGCAGACCGGCCGACATCAAGAGATATGGCGTGGTCATTGCGGTCGGAGGGGGGATAGGTACCGCCTGCATTTACCCTGAGGCCAAGGCGCTGAAGGGAGCGGGAAATAAGGTGATCGGCATACTGGGCGCGAGGACGGGTGAACTGCTCATCCTCGAGGAAGAGATGAGAAATGTAAGTGACGATATCTACGTCACCACTGACGATGGGACAAAAGGGCGTAAGGGACTTGTCACCGATGTGCTGAATGAGATCATCGGGAAGGGGGAGAAGGTTGACTTGGTCATCGCGGTTGGACCGGCGATAATGATGAAGGCCGTTGCTGATGCGACTAGAAAGCACAATGTTAAGACGATCGCAAGCCTGAATCCGATCATGGTGGACGCTACTGGCATGTGTGGGGCCTGCAGGGTGATGGTGGGGGGGGAGACGAAATTCACGTGTGTCGACGGGCCGAGCTTCGATGCCCATCTCGTTGATTTCGACAACCTGCTTTCAAGGCTAAGGATGTATTCGGAAGAGGAGAGGAGGGCGCTGGAGCTCTACGAGAAGAATGCGGTTAGTGATGCTTTTGGGTAGCAGGGGCGTGAGCGGCCGGTTGGCAGCCAAGAGGCAACCAATGCCTAAACAACGGGCCGAGGAGAGAGCGCACAACTTTCATGAGGTAGCGCTCGGATATCAAGTCCAGCAGGCACTTGCGGAGGCGAGAAGATGCCTCCGATGCAAGGTTCCGAAGTGCATTGAAGGGTGTCCGGTTGGGGTGGACATCCCCAGATTCATCGAAAGGATAGTTGAGGAGGATTTCGAGGGGGCAATACGGATAATCAAGGAGAAGAACAACCTCCCCGCCATATGCGGTAGGGTCTGCCCGCAGGAGAAGCAGTGCGAAGCAACATGCGTACTCGGGAAGAAGGCAGAACCTGTGGCAATCGGGGCACTCGAACGCTTCGCAGCGGACAGGGAATTGGGCATTAAGATAGCAAGCAGTCACGATCCCACCGGAATCAATATTGCGGTGGTGGGATCCGGCCCCGCGAGTTTGACCGCTGCAGGTGACCTCGCGAGGTTAGGACATAACGTCACGATCTTTGAGGCGCTCCACATAGCCGGCGGAGTGCTTACCTATGGCATTCCGGAATTCAGGTTGCCAAAGGCAATCGTGACCGCAGAGATCGATTACGTGAAGAAGCTCGGAGTCAGCATGGAGACAAATGTAATAATCGGCAGAACTCTCTCCATAGATGAGATCTTTGAGGCGGGATACAAGGCGATCTTCATCGGAACGGGTGCCGGTTCACCAAACTTCATGAACATACCAGGCGAGAACCTGAATAACATCTACTCGGCCAATGAATTCCTGACCCGAACGAACCTCATGAAGGCGTATAAATTCCCCGAATACGAGACCCCGATAAAAGTAGGAAGGATCGCAGCAGTCATAGGGGCTGGAAATGTTGCAATGGACTCCGCAAGAACCGCCCTGAGGCTGGGGGCAGAGGAGACGTATATCGTCTACAGGCGCTCAGAGGCCGAGATGCCCGCCAGGGCCGAGGAGGTGGGCAATGCAAAGGAGGAGGGCGTGCAATTTCAGCTTCTGACTATGCCTGTTAGATACATTGGAGATGCCAAAGGCCGTGTGGAATCGATGGAATGCGTCAGGATGGAACTCGGGGAACCTGACGAATCCGGAAGGAGGAGGCCGATACCAATTGAGGGATCGAAATATTCGATGAGGGTTGACACGGCCATCGTTGCGATAGGTCAGCGTCCGAATCCCATCCTTGCCAGTAGCACTCAGGGCTTAGAGACCAGGAAGGACGGGACGATAGTCACCCTCGACGATTCTGGAAAGACCACTAGGGAGGGCATCTGGGCAGGTGGCGACATAGTCACCGGCGAGGCGACGGTCATAGACGCGATGGGGGCGGGCAAGAAGGCTGCTGCGGCGATCCATCTCCATGTCCTAATGACACAAAATCGACCATAAAATTACAGGCACTATTCTCGGCGCATCTGGACTCGAAGCCGCTCATGAGTTGGCGACTTAATCTGGCAAGAGTCCTTTGGAGTTCACTTAAATTCCGAGCGCCATCTATCTAGGAAGCCGAATAGCCCCGGCCAGATTTTCGCTCCACATATGGGATTCGAACTGACGTTGACGGGTTTCACCTGGTATCGAGATACCAACCAGAGCCCGCTGTCCTTGACCTCTAGACGACGGGGCTTCGATTTTTTGAATTCGACAATAAAGATTTATGTCTTTCTTACGCCGTTATGGGCCGGCTTTTAGAGCGGAGTATGTCCTCAGTCGATTGAGGGCATCCACATGACCCCTTGTCTTCTTTAGTACCTCCGAGGCCATTGCTTTTGAAGGGTCTTGTATATCGTAGAGGATTATGGCCGCACCGTATACCCCGGGGTCTTGTTCTTGGGCCTTAATTTGTCTCAGCATCGTCACGAAATCAACCATCGTCCCTGGCCTAAGCAGTTGCTGATAGGCCTCCAGTATCTTGTAGCCATTGATCTGAGTATATAGCACTAAATCCTCCAAGTGATCCTCTGCGAAGAGGTTGTCGAGGAGTCTAAGCGTTCGGCGCGCGAAGTCACCATTCGAATAGTAGGCAAATGGCCACCCCTGCTCAATGGTGTCAACAGGCTGCCCCTTATTCGCGCCTGTAACTCCCACCATGCTTTGCATGATCACCCTCAGAGAGTCCATGGCGTCCTTGACTTTGTCGGATGAAGGGATGATGAGTGACAAGTCCATTCCCTCAGCAGCCGATCTGAGCAATCCAGCGAACCTAGAAGGTTGATATGGAATCCTCTTCGCCTCCAATAACACCCTGGAAGCTTCGACGGCCGCCATCCTACCGTGTAGGATGCAGCTCTCATAATCGAGTCGGCTCAGAGCAGAATGAGCCCTGCTCAAGAGCACTTCCGATCTCAGGATGACCTCACCCATTCGACCGGCCATCCTTGTCGGATCGTTGTTGCAGGCCTTGCTCCATTTTTGCGCAGAAGCTAGAAACCCATCTCGGTCGGCTAATATCCTTGATTCGCGGATAGCCTGATCTAGATCGCAGGGCACCCTTTTCGTCAACCATTCTAATGGCGCATGCTCTAGGTCGATGGATTCACCCTCCAACACGAGCCTCTCCAAGAATGGGGATGGGAGGTCCCTTGTGTCGACTATGAGCACGTCATAATCGCTTTCAGCGAAGTTATCCCCTCTGGCCCTGCTTCCGGTCAAGGCGAAAGCGGAGACGAATGATCTGCCAGCCAGCGCTTCGCTTATCTTGTCGAGGAGTGTGGGGAGGTTGGCCCCGCGCAGGCTCAAGCTTTCTCGAGTTGGTCCATTCCCACCTCCACTTATATGCATAGGCATGTGAGCATGCGATTCCAAAAACGCAACGATTGGCAGGTAGAAAAACTTACATGCGTGGAAGCTCATCGTGGCGATACGTTCTGGGTAATAAGGAGATGTCGCTACAGAAGGTACGTTCGGATACCGAAGCGATCGAGACCTCATACATGAGCTTGAGGATGCAGTTGAAACTCGTGCTCGGCTACCTAAAGGATGATGTGCCAGATACTGAGCTCGCGAGGCGTTTTCTCGGGGAAGCCAAGAAGATGGTTTCCGAGTTGGCCAGCATCATTGACGGACTTAGTGAGACCTTCTTGAAGATCGATCGTAAACTCGGCACAGACGCGGCCAGGAAAGCAGGTCAACTTCATGAATACATCTCCTCAACCTCAGCCGATCCCGAAAATGGCGTCATCAAGGTCCTGGATACGGTAGATGAAAGTATACTTGTGAACGACGCGTTAAAGGCTGCAGAGCATTTGGAAGCTCTTCAGTCATCCCTTGATCGTAAGGGCGCCCTTGCATGTCTGGCGCAGGGCATCAATTGGGAAGCGCTGACGGAAGAGGATCTGGTCAAGACCGTCTCCTTCAGCTTGCAGACAAGCAAGGGAGAAGGGAAGAGGGAACCAAAGAAGGCCGGAAAGAAGGCGGGGAAGAGGGCTCCCAAGAAAATATGCCTGATCTATTCAGCCAGTCCCGAGAACGATTACCTAATACAAGGCCTTGTGGGTAAATTCTTGAATAAGAACGGCATCGAGCCGGTCTATATTGCAGAAGAAGCAGGCGAAGGACGCGATAAGATACTCGAGGAATCCGATACGATTTTTGCTTTTTTAACAAGGGATATGGTCAGGCCAGAGAAAAGGTTACCTCAGGTTCGAATGGGCGATAAAAGGAAGATGGTCGTGTATGTGGAATCCGGCGCCGATGTGCCTCAGGAGGTAAAGGATAGGCATGAACTACAATACTTCTCGAGGGACAGGACGGGCGAACTCCTCCTACAGATGTTGGAGATGATCTGAATGGGAAGTGACGTTGCGCGCGTCGCCCTATATCGGAAGGAGCCCCAGACCCTTTGGCGCCAGTGCTCGCGTTAGGACGTCTTCCACAACGCCCCTATTCTCAGAAGGACTATACATCGCCTCAACGAGCCTGTCGTAGTCAAGTGCGTTGACCCTCGCACAGGCGGCCCTGATGGCATTCATGTTGAGGATCAATGCCCTCTCGATCGGAATCCTCTCGGGATTGATATCGATGCCAAAACGCCCACGGTAGCCATGCGCTTTCAGCACCACGAGCCCCGCATAGGTTTGGTCAAGGCTCAGCACGCCCACATTCAGATCCTGATCATAGTTCCCCAAGGGCTGACTGTTCCAGTGCGTATGGGCGAGTCGACCTTCCCGCATTATGGAGGCCAGGGCATATGCTAAATCCTCATGGCCCATCAGTACGTGCCCAACCTCCGGATTCAGGGTCACAAGGGCGTGACCTTCGCGCAGGAGCTTTCTATTCTCCTCGGCCCTTAGAAGCGCCTCGGTATCTCTGGCCATGAGCAGGCCATTTGCAGTATTCCTGTAGATGTTGTTGCCCCTGGGCTCATAGGGCTTCGGCTCTATGGCCACTCTGACCCCCGTGATGGAGTCCATCGCCTTGGCCAGGCCGGTCTCGAATCTGCGCCACATGCCGTAGTAGTCCGTTCCGATTGGGTTCTCGTATCCATCAATGCCGGGCCAGACTATTGAGAAATCCGTCTGAAGCTCCTCGTTGAGCCTGAAGGCTTCGACGGTCCTGTCCAATGCCCTTCCCCATATGCTCGCATCTGGGTTTGATAGCGAACCGAATTCGAACTGGCGCTCATAGAAGAGGTTTGGCACGATCGTTACCAACCTCACCCCGATTTCCTTCTGTAGGCCCCTGAAAAGGTCCAAGTTGTCGCCATTAACCTCATTCGGGTAATGAGCTTCCAGCCCGAGGTCACTGCCGATGACCTTTTTGTCGTGTAGATCACGTATTATATTGAGGATCTCCTCCATCGATCGTTTCGAACCATACGTCTCATGGAACCTGCTGGCGCCGGGAGAGAAGTACCAGACGCCAATAGAGAAACTTGGGACTATATCAAATTTCTTAATGTGACGAAGCATCTCATCTTTGCTTCTCTCCACTTTCTGTTCCCTTAAATCGAGCATAATCCATCAGTGGACCATCTCAGATCAGGTAAATGGCTTTTTCGGTCGACGTCCCTTACGACTATTGTCGGTAGAAGGACAATGCATTGAGAAACCCCAATGCCTCATCGAATCATGAGTCAAAGCTCATGAAACCTAGTAGACGATACTCCTGAGCTACCAATTTTACGTAGAGGTTGCGCTATGGGCGGCGGCCTGCTACCTTTCCGGTCGGATTTCCCATAAATGGAAGGGACCTTACCCGTTATCCGTCGGACTTTCGACCTCTCTAGACGTGATATTTACCGGATTCATGCTGACCGGCGGATTGGCTTATATCACGGTCGAATTAATAGCAGTCGGGGTCTTCGTGCCGATGGCGTTGGCCGCTGGTTTAGCGGCATTGGGATTGGAGAGGATACCAGTTACCGAGGGAGGGGTTGTAAGCCTTACTTCACTATTCAAAAGGAGACACAGGGCCGAGAAGGAAGAAGGCGGGAAGGGTCAGCCTGGAGGAGCGCCTCCTACGCCCGAGAAGGCGACCGAGTTCATACAGTTAGAGGAGGCCTTTTCCAAATCCCTTGGCGTCACCCATGAGGAGATGATCGGGAGGAAGATCCTATTCGACTAAGATCCCATTTCAGAGTATGAGAAGGCCATAAGGGACTTCTGTGTGGAGGCGTTGGCAAACCGAGGTCTGGCAACGGTCTTCACCAGAAAGGGCAGCCCAATACACAACATGCTTATAGAGAGGGCGGCGATAAAGTTCTTCTGCCTCACGTCCCAGGTGTCTGTTCCAACTGAGGCCACTCGAAACGAGGTTTGGCTTCCAGCCAACGACATATCGTTAATGCTCGATGCATTGAACAAATCCCTCCTCGCGAATCCCAAGGCCATCGTCTGGTTTGTCTACGATAACCTTACCGAGCTTCTCTTTGCGACGGGCTTTGAGAGGACGTATGGGTTCCTCAGATATGCGACGGAGATATTGGCTGCGCAGAGAGTTTCAGCCCTATTCCTGTTTAATTCAAAGGCTCATGACGAGAAGGTCTCCATCAGCATTAGAGGACTATTCAGGAACTATATAGAATGCGGAAGCGAGGGGTTAAAGCTGGTCAGGTTCCCCCGGGAGCAGCAGTAAGCTAATTAATGCCTTCCCCCCAGCACAGGTGAAGGATAACTTAAGGCGGTAAATCTCCATGAGTTATGAATACCTTTCGGATAACGAGCTTATTCACGAGATAGATGTACTTGAGAAGCTGACCGAGGCCCTTGCCTCCCAGGCAGAGAAGCTCGCGAGACTCAGGGCTGAGGGAAAGGTAGGCGACTCGGTCTACAGGGAGGTTTTCGAGGATCTGAGGAGAAAAGCCGAGGTCACGAATCGCAAGAGGGATGAACTTCTTGCGGCTGCCGAGTCCAGGATTAAGCAGATGGATGGCGAGGGTGCCCAGTTAAAGCATCAAAGTGAAATTCTGGAGATCAGGCACGCCATAGGCGCCATTCCCGATGAGAAATACAAAGTGGCGCATGAAGGTTTCCTGACCCAGTTGACCGAAATTGATGAGGTTAAGAGGAGGATAATGGAGCTCGTCAACGCCATCACCGAAGCTTCAAGGCGCATAGGCCAGTACGTCCCCACCACCATCGTTGGAAGGCTACAAGAGCCCACTGTCTCGCCAGTGCAGCCTACCATCAAACCTGTTGAAAGGTCTGCTGCTCCACCCACATCCGTTACCATTACTCCTACAACGGCCCCTCCTCCTATCACTACCGCTCCTCCCACATTCTCCCCATCCACCGCTCCAATAATCCAACCTAAGGTCGAGGCCAGGCCCACCGAGGTAAGGACCGAGGCAACGAAACCTAAGGTTAAGAAGTGCTCAAAGTGCAGTGCCGAGAATCTAGAAAGTGCTTCCTACTGCTATAACTGTGGTGCTAGGCTCTAGTTTCATCCCTTTCGTTAACCGAAGAGCGCCCCGAGGCCAGTTATCTCCTCTTCTTTCTTCTCTTGGGCCTTCTTCTCCTCGGGCTTAGCCTCGGTCGCCTGTGGCGCTGTAGAAGTCGCGACTTGTGCTGTCGCAGCAGAGCGCAGGACCTCGTCGACGTTGACCTCAGCAAGCGAGGCTATGAGAGCCTTTATCCTGGATTCATCTGGACTGATGCCAGCTGCCTTGACAACCGCTTTCACGTTTTCCTCCGTTATCTCTTTCTTGACCGCATGGAGGAGGAGCGCTGCGTGAACGTATTCGCTCAATCGACATGCCTTCTGTTGGGCATTTGCCGCGGACAGGTAGTTAATTAATTTATCTCAGCATGATTGACGGGATCCCGATTACCTTCACTCTGATTTACCCAGGGATGATGCCAGGGTTTGAGCTGACGATAGCAACCTTCGTATGTTGGTCTGAGTCGGGTACCAAGCTGTAACGGAGAGAGCATTGGCCTGGCTTGCTGCCCTCGCGATGAGGATGGCGATGTTGCGCTCCGTGGCATACCAGATCTGCGAGGAGAGGTTAACGGAGGCCTGGAAGGCTTCAAGCAACCCGTCCCGAGTCTTCCCAGTGTCGATCTGTAGCGTTTCTGACTCATATATCAGGCCGCCTTGAAAGGCAGCCCTAATTACCAAGTACGAGGATATCGGTGTGATGTCGAGCTTAGACAGCACGGCAGCTAGGTGCGGGGAAATCCTATCGCCCATCTTGGCCACTATGGTATCCTTCGTAATCCAAACACTTCCGGTATCGATCCGAGTGGGGATGCCCACGGCATTCAACTCGCTAATCACTGGCCCAGGCGCTATGCCGGTATTTCCGGCCGGTACCATTATGTCATCCGGCGCGATGTCACCAGCCTTAGCATGTAGCTTCGTTGTATTCTTCCTCAACATCAATTGGATCTTAAAGGGATCCAAGTCCGAGAATAGGAGGAGTACCATCCCATGGAGGTAACTCGAGATCTTATCGATCCCGGGTTTGCTGTCCTCCATTTTCTTCACAGCGCGCTTTGCGGTAGTGCACTTCACCTGTTTTAGCTCCGAAAAACCCCTCAGAATCTTCCTTGCCTCATTGATCTGCTTTCCCCTGACCTTCTGAAGGTCGATTACCGCTATTGTGCCATATTCCTGTAACTTCCCTGCCACGTGATCGGCCATGGTTGCCTTGGCTAAGAGAGCTGGCCTCATGTTGTCACCTCGCAGACCTGACCTTGAGCTTTACGGGTCGACCCATTGCGGTCTTCACCGCGATGTAGTCGATGTTCTTCTCCCCATTGGGCAGTTTTGACTCTACCGAGGTCAGAATCTTCTGAAGGTTCCTGGCCAGTTCATCGGCTTTCATGCTCTCGTCTCCAATCTTGCATGAGGTGACTGGGTGGGTCTTAATTCGGAGGCGTATGCTCCTCCTGAGCCTCTCCACCAGCGGAGCTATACTGCCCGTCGGGGGGACCGCCGTCGGCATCTTGTCCCTTGGGCCCAGTATCTGCCCCATCACCCTTCCGACAACGGGCATGAGTGGGGCTTCGGCAATGAGGTAGTCGTATTGGTTCACGAGTTTCCTTATCTCCTTCTTATTGCCAGTCAGCCTTTCAACCTCCTCACGCGAAAGGACGGGAAGGTTCATCCTCCTCGCCTCAGTTCCGAGGGGGCCACTCGAGAGTACGAGTATCTTGACATCCCCCGATCCCGGCTCTGGCAGTTCGACGGTCTCATTGACCTTTATGCCGCTCTTCGATATATCGACGCCTGTCAACCTGAAAATCGCTTCAACTGACTGGTTGAAGTTCCTCTTCTTGTTCTTCTCGGGCTGCTTGGCTGCTTGCACGAGTTCAGTCAATTGTGCTAAACCTACGGGCAAAGCTCATTCACCCATTTCCGGCCCAACTGGGCATCTTTATGGATTGTCCTTCGCTTTAATGGCATCGTCATAGACCCCCTGGTCGATCTTCTTGTTTATCTCCTTCGGATCCTCTCCCTCAACTGTCACTCCCAGGCTAAGGCAGGTGCCCAAAACCTCCTTGGCCGCAGCCCTTAGGGAAGAGGCGTAGGAGCCGGCCCTCTTAGTCAACGCGATCCTCAGAACCTGCTCAAACGTCAGGTTCCCGATCTTGGCTGAGTGCGGTGTACCCGAGCCCTTCTCCCCCTTTACTTCCCTGACTACAAGTGCGGCCGTTGTTGGGATCCCAACCGTTATGGTGAACTGCTTGGTGGATGGATTTACTGAAACCGTTACGGGCACCTTCATTCCAGTAAAATCCTGAGTTAGGCGATTTATCTCGCCGACGACGGCGCCCACGTTTACACCGAGGGGCCCCAAAGTCGGTCCGAGGGGAGGGCCGGGCGATGCCTGTCCACCGCTGACTATGACTGTGACGGTCTTTTCCGACATCCTCGATTCACTTGGGGCGGAGTGTGCATTAGGCGTTTTTATAGACATTGCGTTTTAGCTGTCAGTCCTGCTTAGCCTTACGGACAAGCTTCAGGTAGTCGGCTTGGACCGAGATAGGCAGAGGCGTTGAGCTGTCCTCCAGCTCTATAGTGACCTCATTTCTGGGGATATTGATGCTTTGCACCTTTGCGGTCATCCTCTTGAATAGGCCCCCTATGATCTCCACCGTATCACCCACGCCGAGTTCCTCTATCACCGGCTTCTCGGAGAAGTATTGATTGATGTCATTGTACGGGATCACGCCCTGGACCCTCGCCCTAGCGTGACGAAGCCCCGAGATCGCCTCTTCGATGGAGTGGGCGGATAGGGCTTCGATGAAGACGTAACCCTTTAGGGTACCCGGGGAGAAGACCGATAGCACGTCGATGCTCTCCGCGACGGCCCGCGCATAGATTGATTCCGCCACGTTCTTCTCCTGACCCGCGGTCGTCCTTATGACGTAGATCTTACCTAGGACTTCGGCCATCTTAGGTCGCCATCTGTATGAGGGCATATACGAGCTGCACGAAAAAGGCTATGATGCCGACGATCGATAGGCCGAGCATGCTTATTTTTAACGATAGCCACAGTTCCTCTCTGCCGGGCTTATCGGCCAGCCGGAGCAATCTTCTGAGACCCGAAAAGTATTGGAGTATCGGCATTATGAGCGCGCAAGTAACTGCTCACGTATATACTTTGCTCTAGGGGACCAGATGGCCGAGAAGGGCATCGACGTAGCTTGACGCGGAGAAGGGCTGGATGTCTTCGTAGTCCTGCCCAATTCCCACATAGATCACAGGCCTCTTAGTCTCGTACATTATTGACAGGGCTGCCCCTCCCTTTGTGTCCGCATCAAACTTTGTAACCACGGCAGCGTCAAAGCCGACCGATTCGTTGAAGGCCCTTGCTTGGTCGAGGGCGTCATTCCCCGCAAGGGCGTCGCCGACGAAAATCGTGAATTGTGGGGGGACAACCCTCTTTATCTTACCCAGTTCATCCATGAGGTTCTTCTTCGTCTGCATCCTTCCCGCGGTATCTATCAGCACCGCGTTGAGATGGTGGCTATTGGCGTGAGTCACGGCATCGTATGCGACGGAGGCCGGATCCGATCCATAAGGCCTCTTTACCATCCTTATTCCGAGCTTGTCAGCGTGCATCTGAAGCTGCTCTATGGCTCCCGCTCTGAAGGTGTCACTGCAAGCAAGCACGACGGAAAGTCCCTGCTCCGTCAGCATGTGCGCGATCTTCGCTATCGTGGTGGTCTTTCCAGAACCATTCACGCCGACGAACATCATGACCGTTGTCTCCGCCCTCTTTGACCTTTCAACTACCGATTTGGGAACGTCGACTTGCTCGACTGCGACGGATCGCAGGAGTGAATCCTTCAGGGCCTCGGCTATTAGGCCATCGATGTTTGAGCCGATTCTATGGATCTTCTGCCCCTTCAGCACTAGGGCAAGTCCCTGGGTGATCTCGTCAGCCAGATCGAATGCTATGTCGCACTCGACGAACTTGAGCTTCAGATCGTTGAGCAGATCCACTATATCCTCTTCGCGAAGGGCTCTGTAGGCGATCTTGTCAGCTGCCCCCCTAAGAACGTCGCCCAGCTTCTTGCTCATTTCCTGCTTGTTTCCTTTGCGGACGAGGAAAGGTCTGAGAGCTTTCCTCTGCTCCTATCCAAGCGCGTTAAAATGTTCGAGAGCTGCGACTCCAAGGACGCCCTTGCCTTCTCCAAGTCTTCGAGTCTCTTGCCTATGAGCTCGAGTGAACCTTCTACTGTCTTCTCAACCACTATGCCCGTGCCTACATCCAAGAGTATCTTCGTGGGATCGGATGTCCTTGCCATGCCATATACGCCCCCGCCAAGGTTTACGAGGAGCGGGGTACCCTCGGGCGTTTTGGTAAGCGCCTCAACGGCCGCACGCGTTGTCTGGAGCTCCGTACTTGTGTTGACGACAACCTGAAGCCGCGTCCTGATCTCCTCTGCATAGTTCTCCAGGACTCTAACTTCAACGTAAGCCTGTCTGATCTGCTCTTCATCACTCATGTCGCTCTACTCCGTATATCTGGGTGCGAGACTCCACTTCAGCCATCCAAGCCGCTTCTTTTTAGTCTTTAGTCAGGTGAGAGAGAGGGCTTCGCGGATCAGCATGAGTTCTGGTCCGGTTGTGTCTTCTCCCACTAATATGCCTTCGAGCCCCAAGATTATGCCAGCCCTGACGTGTTTGAATCCCCCATTGACTGTGCCCGCATCAACCTTGACCTTCAATAGCCTTTGCAACTCATCCTTCTCGCCCTCCGAAACGGAAGGGTGAGTGAGTGCGCCTTCATTAGTTGCAACCACCACGGATCCGACAACGTCGCTCCCTGCAATTTTCAGCTGGCGAATCTCAACTCCGAGGGCATCGCATAATGGGGCCATGGCTTCCTTGGAGAGAATGGGCGAAGCCACGGCCCCGCAATCGTTGGCACAAACGAGGTTGCCAAGGCAGTTATACTTAGATTCCACTATTCCTATCCGGCGATCCAAATTCCTCAGTGCGGACAGTTCCTCATCGCTAATGATCGACGGGACGGCTATTCCGTTTTTATTCATCACGGCCATGGCGCCAACTGCCGACACGCCACCGACTGTCGTAAGACCGACATCTAGGCCCAGCAGTTCCTCCAGCCTCGACACGAAACCCCTTGGAGCCGCTGGGGGGACGATCGCTGCTCCTCCGCCAGCAGCGACGTAGACGCCTATGAACGGATTATTCCTGATCGAGTCCTTATAGATCATCAATCGTTTTGGTCTACCCCAATGGGGAGGACTGTGGCGACTCCATCGTCCTTGTTTACCTCGATTATAAGTTTAAAGAGCCGGGGTGGTTTCTCTATTCCACGCTTCCATATAAGCTCGGAGAGCTGAGGGCTTATGACGATCCTCTCTTCCTTTACTATCGAGGAAGCGGCCTCCTTTATCTTTCTAATGGTGGCCGCAGCCCTCTTCTTCCTCGGGAAGCTCCCGCCCCTGATCCTCACCGAGAACTCGATGCCCTTTTCAGCCTTCTCAGATGGCTTGGCTTCGCTTGACATGTGCGTATCATCCTCAAACCTTGATGTGGGATCTCTTCCAGTTCCTTCTCCTGCGGGAGAACCTGACCTTCAACCTAGTCTTCGCTATTATCCATGTTGGAGTCGCCCTTGCCCTCCTCGCCTCCCTGCCCAGCCTGAGCTTCTTGCCAGGTGACTTGACTCTGGCCAATCTCACATCCTCCTTATGGTTATCTCCCTCTTGCCTGACTGGATCTTACTAAGCATGATCTTTAATTGCTCGTCGGTTATGGGGACATTTACGCGGCCCTGCTGCGCAAGCTGGATGAGCGAGAGCTCCAACTGTTGCGCTAACTGGGGTTTTACGAGCTTTAAGTTCGACAGCCTCTGCCTAGCTTCCGGCGTGAAAGTTGCCCTTGATAGAGCCTTCTTCGCGGCCTCAGCCTCTTTTTTCCTGCGTTCCTCCTCAAGGCTTTTGGAAGCCGCTTCTTGCAGTTCTGCCAACCTCCTCTGCCGGATCTCCTCTAGCTCATCATCTTCAGCGATCTCAAGCAGCCCCCTTCGGGATGGTCTCGTAGACCTCTGTTGCCATCTTGTCCAGAAGACTCTTCCCCTGATCCGTCAAAACCCTCCCTTTCTTCGAATGAGTCACAAGCTTTGCACTTTCAAACTGTTGGAGTATCTTCCTTAACGACGAACCTCCTGCCCTCACGCTATGTGCCTTCCTCATGGGGAACCTCTTTCTCCCCCCATACAGCTTCCTCAACCTTGAGATGCCCAAAGGCCCAGATATGTAGAGCCTCCTCAGGAGTGATGCGGCTCTCGTGTACCACCAATCCGGGTTCTCTGGCGGCCTCGCCTTATGAGCCCCGGTTTTGGCGTATAGGGCCCACTGGGGGGGCTTCACCTGTTCTACGCTACTTTTCAAGTATTCCGCCAGATGCTCGATGAGCGGACCGGCAGGCACGTCGTATACTGTAGGCAACCTTTGCACCTAAATGCTTCCTCAAGTCGCATGTTCTAAGGTATTTAAGCACTAACCGATCCAACTGGCGATGTCCCATGTCACGATGTACGGCTATAACGGTACCAAACCAAATGACTGGGGCAGACGGAATGACCCATCGAACGGCTTATCGTGAAGTTTACCCGATTATCCTTGGACCATGGGGCTTGAGGGTCTCCTTGAGGTCCCTTACACTGGCCCTTATGATCTCATCAGCTGTTTCTGTGCCTTTGCTTCTGGTCGTAATATGGATCTCTATGAGGGGCACTCCCTCCGACATCTTGGGATGGGACTTGAAGTAGGCAGAGGGGTTTCTCTTCCTGACCCCGTCGAGAATGGGTGCCAACGCCGATTCGGGCAGGCCCTCTACCACCAAACTTGCTTCTTTGAAGACCAGGCCCTCTGAGGCCTTTGAGATGATGGGGGCAATGCTCTGGGAGAATATTGCTTCCATCTCGGAGGGGACGCCGGGTAAACAGACCATTTTCACCCCATGGGCTTCTATTAGGCAAGCAGGCGCTGTTCCGACCGGATTGCTCAGGGCTTTGGCTCCCCTTGGGAGGCGGGCCATCTTTACCCTAGCTGGCGTGAGCTCGAGTGACATCGACACGTACTTGTCCCTGACCATCCTCATGGCCTCGGGATTGTCTTCCAAGGTGACCCCTAGAGCCCTGGCCACGCCCTCCAGCGTCATATCGTCGTATGTAGGGCCCAGGCCGCCTGTCGTTATGATCATGAATGGTTTTCGATCCAGAGCCGACCGTATGCTTTCTGAGATCTCATCGAGATCGTCGCCAACGACTGCCATCCTGCCGACTTTCCCCCCTGACTCAGTTATCCTCTGAGCCAACCAGCTGGCATTGGTGTTGACGACCTTCCCTATCAGGAGCTCGTTACCGACGCAGATCAGCTCGACATCGGATGTCATGTGCTTCTCTTCTCACGATGTTGGATTTTACCTTTTTTCATACGATCCTTGAGGGGCGACAACGCTCCAATCGAAAGATGTAGTGGCTGGCGCATTTTGCGACGCAAATGCTTATGACTGGACTGAAGGCGTCTCCGTTTGGTGATGTCCGATGACCGATAGGTTACGAGCTGTTCTGGTCGAATGTTTAGTGCCTGGTTATGTCTCCAGGATGCCGGAGGTCAAGTCCCTGATGGTGACGATGGGCTACGAAATCGTTCAGTGCTTCTTTCAGAAGAGAGGTGGCTATGAACCGGGGTTATGCATAGGCAGAGGAAAGATCGAAGAGATCAGCGATATCGTGCAACAAAGGAAAGTGGCAGCGGTCGCCTTTGCGAACACGCTTACGGGAGGGCAGGTGCTGAGGATACAGGGGAAGATGGGTGACGCAAAGGTCCTTGACAGGAACCTCGTGATACTCGAGTTGTTCGAGAAACGCGCCATGACATTGGAGGCGAAGCTGCAGATAAACCTGGCTAAGCTGCTCTACACACATGGCTGGGGGAGAGAGGCCGTTAGGAGAAAGGGCATAGAGCGGGAACAGGTTGGCGTCGGGGGACCCGGCGGGTATCCGTTCTCCGTCTATGAAGCGGACGTCAGGAAGAGGGTCAGCAAGCTAAGGGACGAGCTTCGTAGGATCAGAAAGCACAAGGAGATGCTTAGAGTTCGCAGGGAGAAGCTTGGATTCCCCGTTGTCGCGCTGGCCGGATATACACAAAGCGGCAAGACGACTTTCTTCAACAAGGTTGTGAAGGAATCGAATGAAGTGGGGCTGGGCCCATTCACAACCCTTTCGACGAGCGCGAGGCGTCTGAGGCTTCGATCGGATCGAGACGTGATACTGGTCGATGCGATAGGTTTCGTGGAGGACATGCATCAGTTGATCTTGGACGCTTTCAAGACCACCTTAACGGAGATATCGAGCTCCGACTTAATACTGCTCTTCATCGACCTCAGCGAGGACGACGTCTCCATAAGCAGGAAGGCGTCTGCATCGAAGGAGATCATTCACAGGGTCGCGCCCTCGGCCCCCTTGGTGGTTTGCGCGAACAAGCTCGACTTGGTAAGAGGCGGAAAGAACCTAAGCTCCAGATTGAGCGTGATCCGTAAAAACTTCGAGGAACCGATCGTGCCACTGAGCGCCAAGACGGGGGAGAATGTCAAACTTCTGCTCGACCTCACGGACGACCTGGTACACGCAGGGCCTCGGGGGGAACGCGCAGCGGTCATGGAGAACGCTTATAATTTATCTTCGCGGATTCAACTACCTGAGGATGGGCATGGCTCAAGTCAGGTCTAGGGCAATTCTCTTCATAGCGTTGGTCGTCATTCTGGTAAGCTCCATAATATTCGGTTCCATGTTCATGTATTTCTCGGGCAGGGGATATGTCGGGATCATCCGCATCAGGGGGTACATACTGACGGAACAGGATAGGGACCTGGTCGTCAGGATGCTGGACTATGTGGCAAAAAACGACAGCATTAGGGCCATCGTGGTCGAGGTAGATTCGGGTGGGGGTTGGGTTGCGCCTATCGAAGAGATCTACTACAGACTGCGTGCTCTCGGGGGGGAGAAGCCAGCGGTAGCATCGATAACGGGCACGGCAGCCTCAGGAGGGTACTACATAGCGGTAGCAGCAAAAAAGATCTTCTGCCTGTCATCTTCGGATATAGGGAACGTTGGCGTCATCGGTTACATGCCCCCCAAGGAGCAGATTGAGGCGATCCTCTACGACGAATCCATAATAGTGACCGGGCCGTACAAGATCGGGGGCGGATCGGAGAAGACATTCACTTGGACGGTGAAGGGCCTCCTCTCAGGATTCCTGAAGGCCATAACAGATGGAAGGGGTGGAAGGCTCAAGGCGAGTGAGGCCGAGTTATCCAAGGGACTCGTTTATACTGGGGGAGAGGCCCTCGAGCTTGGCCTCGTGGACGAGTTCGGCTCGACTATGGACGCGGTCGAGAGCGCAGCTTCGATGGCAGGCCTAACTGAATACGAGATGACTGACATCCTTAGCGCGGTCTCATCGCCGGGGAGCCAACTCAGTTATTCGATCGCAAGCCCCGTGCTCAATCTGCGTGAGCTCAAGGAACTTAACCAATCCCCTTGCCTATACTACATTTACTCCGGCTGGGTGGGATCGAAGGAATATTATGAGGGGCTTGAGCCATATGACTGGAAGGTCGGCTACTCTTCCTGGCCATCCTCGGATGAAGGCGAAGGGTATGTGCTGTTCGATGCTAGCCACCTGAATGCCTATTCTCAGGACGAGATGATCCCCCTTATAGCTGAGATAGTCTCGCTGGGACATAAGGTGAGCTACCTTGAGACACGAGAGGCGTTGGAGGAGAAGCTGGGCAATGCAGAGGCCTTCGTGATCATATCTCCTGGAGAGACCTACGCTGAAGACGAGATATCTTCAATCAAGGGCTTCGTTGAGGGGGGAGGGAAGTTGCTCCTCGTCATGGATCCCACAAGGGCGTATGCTAGGTACATCAACCCGCTCGCGGCTGAATTCGGAATGCTTTATGGGAATGGGTATCTCTACAATGTCGAGGAAAATTATGGTAACTTTAGGAACGTCATCGCTGTTCCTAGAGGCGAGAACAACATAACCGAGGGAGCCGGCAGGCTTGTCTTCTATACTGCCACTCGGGTCTATTCGAGTCTTGGTATAGTCTTCGTGACCAACAATACCTTCTGGTCAGAGGCGGAGGAGGTCGGGGATTTCCCGGTCATGTGTCTCCTCAAGGATGGGGGGGTTTTGGCAATAGGAGATCAGACCTTCTTTGCTGAACCATATGTGGAGGCGGAGGATGATTTCCGCCTGGTTTCCAACATCGCCAACTTCCTCACGAACTCGCCTGGGTGAATAAGAATGATCGAGATATTCCGTGAGAAACCGGTCACGATCCCAATGCCACCATACACGATTTGGTTTCCTTGAAATAAGTTAATTTCATGTACCTTGTTCTGACGGTCTTGAGGGGGAAGTCGATGCATGGCTACGAGATAGTAGATCTAACTTGGCACGGGTGAGATATGGTCGGGGTGAATATCAGGAAACGAGATTGCCAAAATGTAAGATTATATACTTAAATACCATATCAATATCGATATCGCTAGCGATAAGGCTTGTACCCTATCCACGGACGTTGGATGGAAAACAGATCAATGGTCGTGAAAGGCTTTCCGAAGTATCGATTGCTAGAATTGCTGGGAGAGAAGCCGATGTCGGGCACGGAAACAACGAACGAGATCGAGAGGAGGGCGAACGGGCGGTGGAAACCAAGTCCGGGTTCGATCTACCCTCTCCTGGCCTGGTTGAAGGATAACGACCACGTTAAGGTGGCGATATTCAGCAGGTTGGAAACGCCTAAAAAGGGTCTGATGTCGTCGCAGAGAGCTTACAGGGAAGCTGATCAAAGTGTCAATAGCAATTGAAACCGAGAACCTAGTAAAGACATACTTGACGGGAAAGGTTGAGACACCGGCCCTCAGGGGCATTAACCTTCGTGTCGAGCGGGGCGAATTCCTCTCAATCGTCGGTCCCTCCGGTAGCGGCAAATCTACACTGCTCAACCTGCTAGGCGCGTTGGATAAACCTACATCCGGTACTGTCAGGATAGATGGCGTAGACATATCGAAGTTGAACGATAACCAATTGGCGGAATTGCGTAACCGCAAGATAGGATTCATCTTTCAATCGTTCAACCTGATCTCGAGGATCAGTGCCCTGAGGAACGTCGAGATGCCATTAATGGTGACCAAGGTTCCAAAGGATGAAATCAAGTCCAGAGCGTTGAGCAAGCTGGAGTCGGTAGACCTGTCGCAGAAGGCCGATCGAAGGCCAATGGAGCTCAGCGGGGGCGAACAGCAAAGGATTGCCGTGGCAAGGGCGCTTGTAACGGAGCCATCCATCCTCCTCGGAGACGAGCCGACCGGTAACCTCGATACGAAGAACACCGCCAATATCGTGAACCTCCTCAAGGAATTGAACGAGAAGACAGGGAAGACGTTTTTAATGATCACCCATAATATGGATGTCGCAAGGGCTACGCGAAGAATTATTTATCTCAGGGATGGTGTTGTCGACAGGGAGGAGAGGCTGGGGGGCGAAGGTGCATGAATAGGGAGCGTCTCGGCATCCTACTTATTCTATTAGAGATTCTTCTGCAAGTTGCGCCAATGATCTCGTTTGCGCAACCCGAGGCACCGATCAATGTGGTGGATGTGACGTGGGGCATCCTGCCGAACCGCCTCAGCGTAGGGCCTGGAGACAGGGCTGTGCCTTTATCAATAACCATACAAAATCTCGGGTCCGATATTATCTCTGGCATCAGTATGGCCTTGAAACTGTCGCCCCCATTCAGCAATCTAACGGGTGGCGGTCTCGCATTAAGCTATATCTCGACGTCGTTGCAGCCGGGACAATCCGCTTCAACTCAATTCATGCTCAACATAGCCGATAATGCCATTACTGGGGAGTATAGTATGCCCCTTACTATAAGTTATGTAACAGTGAAGCAGATCACCGCAACAGGGTCATATTCATCGTCATACTCCGCCACAAATGGATACACGAGCACTTCTACGAGCAACAAGGTTGGGAGTTCGTCGAGCACAACAGATCAGATAAGCAGCACATCGAGTACTCAGATATCAAATTCAACCTCCACGACCAATTTCATCGTTCAGCAGTCGGTCACAAATGCGGAGATCGCCGTTTGGCTTCCAGGAAAGACGATGTTTGAAGTGGTTTCCCCGGTCAGCGCCCTCACTGCGGGCCAAGTCAATTCATTGCCGATCGTTATACAAAATGTCGGCACCGGCATGGCAAACTCGCTCTCGATCAGTGTTTCTCTTCAGGCCCTCAGTGCAACAACGGGCTCAGCGCCTCTAGTCATCGAAGGTTCGGATGCCACATGGTACGTCCAAAATCTAAATGCAGGCTCAAAGGTGACGTTGAATCCCCAGATCTTCGCCTCTACAGACGCTATGGACAAGGCATACCAGGTTCAGGTCTCCTTGAACTATCGGGATGCCGTGGGCACGGTGCACGACGAAGTCCACAGCCTCGGTTTTAGCGTTCAGGGCTCCATCATAATCGTCGTGCAATCCGTCTTCATCTCACCAGCTCCAGTGGGAGCTGGCGGGAACATAACGGTCTCGGGGAACCTCTTGAATGAAGGCAATGTCGCCGCCATGTACATGAATGCTACCGCGATCGTAAAACCGCCATTCGAAACACTTGATGGTTCCAGCATCTACTTGGGTGAGCTCGACCCAAACACCCCACTTCCGTTCAGCCTCTCAATGAGGATAATGAGTGACGCCGCCAATGGGACATATCCGTTGAACGTCCTGTTTTACTACAAAGACAGTTTTGGGACCACGCACAGCGTCGAGAGGGTGTTCGATGTCACGGTCTCGGGTGTTTACCAGCCGCCAAGACCGACGGTAAAGCAGGTGTTCTTCTTATTCACACCGCTTGGGCTCTCCATAATAATAATCGTAATAGCGGCAATCATCATCGTCGCATATTTCTTCATTAAAAGGAGGGCCCATGGGAAGCAAAAGGGATGAGGGTTGAACCTCACCGAACTATTCATGTTGGCTTTCGCGTCCCTTCGCGACAGGAAGCTCAGATCGTCGCTCACGATACTGGGACTGGTTATAGGCCCGGCGGTGATCGTCGCCCTCGTCGGCATCACCCAGGGCTTATCTACTGCCGTCGCCGATCAGTTCAGCAAGATGGGAGTCACGACGATGATGGTCATGCCGGCAAGGCAGGCGGTTAAATTATCCACGAATGATATACAGCGGATTAATCGAATGCCAGACGTGGCAGAGGTGATGCCGTTCTACAGGGTGGCTGCGACTCTGAAGTATGGGGGGAAGAACACGGCCGTCGTCATCATGGGAATTGAGACGGAAAAATTGCAGTTCCTATTCCCAGGTATTAGTGTGTCCGAAGGCAGGGTTCCACCATCAACGGATATCACGGGCGCCGTAATCGGATACTCGCTGGCATTCCCAACTGACCCCGAAGCGACGCCCATTAAAATCTATCAGCTGGTTACGGCACAAATGCCCTCAGGAGAGCCTGGGGGGCAACCGACTTCGAGATCTTTTCTGGTAGAGGGCAGCCTGGCCAGTTTCGGCCAAGGCCTCTTCATCAACCCCGACGACACGATATTCATACCGATCATCGCTGGGAGGATGCTGACGAAGTCGATATATTTCTCAGGCATCTTTGTCGTCGCCTCTGGACCTGACAAAGTAAACGGCATCATCGATAGCATATTGAATTACTACGGCGACGACGTGAGGGTTATAGCGATCTCATCCATACTCAGCATAGTGCAGACGATCACGGGGAGCATCACCATCATTCTGAGTTCGGTAGCATTCATCTCCGTCATAGTCGCTTTCATAGGCATAATGACGACGATGTTCACGACCGTGATAGAGCGCACGAGGGAGATCGGCCTGTTGAAGGCCCTTGGCTTCAAAGGCAGGGACATACTTATGGTCTTCATCTCCGAATCGGTACTCACCGGAATATTCGGAGGCATCATAGGCGTAGGCCTGGGGTACGTCCTCTCATACGGGATAGTCGCGCTCTTCAAGGGGGGCGGTTTCGGATTCGGATTTCAAGGGGAGAGCCAGGTCAGGGGTCTAGGAGGCATGGAGGGAATGGGCGGCGGTGGGGGTGGGACCGGCTTTAACATGCTTGACCTTACTCCCGTGATCGGGCCAGAACTTATCTTGGTGGCCATACTCATGGCAATCACCGTCGGCGCCATTGCTGGCTTGATACCGGCGTGGAGGGCCTCAAGGCTTGATCCCGTTGTAGCCCTTAGGACAGAATGATTCGGGCGATATCCTATTCCTCTTCCTCAGCGTCGGTGATCCCGTCTTCCGTTATCCTGAAGAGGCATTCGCCTTCAGGTCGGTCAAGGCTCACTACGAGTCTCGCGACTCTGTTTCCCTTCCCACCCGCGGCCTTCCTGAGGAAGAGCCTTGTATGGCTCCTGTGCGCAACTATGTGTCCGCCCACAGGGTACGCGCCGTAGCCGAAGAAGTCATCGGGTCTGCTCATCACTTGGTTTGTCACAACTGCCACCGCATTGAATGCCACGGTGAGCCTTTCAAGCCTGTGCAGGTGGCTGTTCAGCTTCTGCTGCCTTGCCGCGAGGGACTCCCTTCCGAGATATTCACTCCTGAAATGGCTGGTGAGGGAGTCTAATATTATGAGCTTAACGTTGTGCGCCTTTATTATCTGGTCAGCTTTCTCGAGGATGAGGATCTGGTGATCCGAGTTGTAGGCTTCGGCGACGATTATGTTGGACACTACTTTGTCGGGATCAAGGTCGATCTTCCTGGACATCTGCACGATCCTCTCGGGCCTGAAGGTGTTTTCCGTATCGATGTAGAGGGCGTTTCCACCAAGCCCTCCCTTTCCGGGAGGAAGTTGCACATTTATGCAGAGCTGATGGCAGATCTGGGACTTTCCCGTGCCGAACTCGCCGTAGAACTCGGTTATGGTCATGGTCTCCGAGCCTCCGCCCATCAGATTGTCGAGGTTCTTGCTTCCCGTAGCCAATCTCTGTATGTTCGCTCGTCTCGCCAGGATCTCCGAAGCGGGTATGAATTTTATCTCGGTCGAATTTCTGGCAAGGGATACGATCCTCATGGCGGCCTTATCGGACATCCCCGCTCTTACGAGCTCGTTGACGGCGGCAGTTGCTAGGGACTCGACAGTAGCGTATCCCATCTCCATCAGTTTACTTGCAGTTGCTGGCCCCACCCCAGGAATGTCCTCGATGTTCTCATACTTAGGGGAGGTGTCCTTGGCAACCTTGACCTCCTCTACTTCCTCTTCTTTCCTCCTCCTCTTTTCTTCATCAGTTGTTCCCGATCTAGGATTCATGATAATTGACTTACCTCGACGCTTGCCTTGGCCCCCTATTTATCTGTCAAAGGCATCCCTGCGACAGGGGAGACGTCAGTGAAAATGGAAATGCTTTAAATTGGCCTGATTCTGCCAAACTTTATCTATCGGGAAACCATAACTTGTAGAGAACGGGCTGTTGGTCGCCTCACCTTTGGGGAACGAGCAGAGACTGAGACAGGCCGATAATGTCCTCTACTACATGAAGGCCGGAGGAAAGGAATCACCCATACTTGGCAGTTTGATCTTGACCAATCTCAGAATAGCATTTGCAGAGGTTCTGCCTCGAAAGAGGGGGTTACTGGGTATTTCGGGAAGGGGTGAGAGCCTGAGGCCGTTAATCAACTATAAGATCACCAGGCTGTTACGGGCGGATGTCGTATCGAGACCCACGATAAGGCAACCTGCACCCGGGAAATCTGTTGCTACTGATATTCAAGAGCTCCTAGTCGTTTACCTGAATACTCCGATAGGCATAGAGGACTTCGAATTCGAGGTACCTAATCCCCAAGAGTGGTCTTGGGCGGTTAATGGGCTTGCGCCAGCCGAAACCGAGGGCGTGCCACCACAATCACAGGGCGATGCCCCTAGAGGTGCCGATGAAACCATAATGGAGGATGCCCAAGGAAAGGGTTCCACTAAAGCAATGGCAGCGACGGCGAAGAAGTTCTGTCCAGAATGCGGGAAGGAGTTGGACCTCAATACGAAGTTCTGTTGGGAGTGCGGTGCGGTTCAACCTGACGCCAAGTAAGTATTGTGCTATGCCAAGAGGGCCGACTCATCCACCTTGTAGATCGATAACACCCTTGCGGCGGCTGGAACCACTTGTTTCTCTGCGTAGTATCTATAATCGGGTTCGAACCCTTCCATGAATGCGAATGGCCTAACCCTTTGGTAGAGTTTCCCATCGCCCTTCACGACGATGTAGCCGATCTTGTCCCCCACGTTTGGCTGCCACCCTTTCTCCTTCATGATCTTTGCCGCCTCGACGTGGGGGGCTTTGACCTCGTACTCTTCTGCAGGCTTGGTGAGCGTCTTCCATATCACCAAGTCCCTCTTCGGCACATCGCCCTTCAGGACCTGGGCAACACACTGCCTGACGAAGGCCGTTGCCTTCTCGACGTCCTCCTCCCTCAGGATGATCTCGATCAACTTTTTCTGGGCCTTCTTGGCTACTCCGGCCCAATCACCCCTGATGGCTTCAAGGCCTACGATGTCGATCTCGCCAGTTGAAAGAAGCCCGCAATATCTCTTCTTGGCCTCCGTGAACATGAGTTTCTTGTAGACCTTCTCGGGCCTGGCCTCCAAGCCGATCTCCTCCCCGACAGCCTTCAGTACCTTCGCCACCTTTACGGGATCATTCCTCAGGAAGATGCTGTCGGTGTCTCCGTACATTACCTCTAGCCCAGCTGATTTGGCAAGTTCGATAGATCTCAGGATGACGCTCCTCCCCCATGCCGCTGTTGCCTCAGCCACTGACTTTGCATACCATCTCGCGCCAACCCATCCACAATAACCATACATGGCATTCGTGATGATCTTGATGGCCCTCTGCCTTGCTTCGAATAACCTATACTCCGTCGTCCTCGGACTAAGGCCTTTGAGTTTAGTAGCCAGATCTCCCCGCGCGGCAACCAAGCTCTTCAGGGCCTGTTTATAGAAACCGTCGGGACTCTTCCTGAACCCGTATCCCACCTCGGGCGCCACATTCAGATCCTTTGCAGGTTCTTCCGTGTAGGTGTCGGGAGAGATGTTGTATTTTATCATGAGGTTCGGATACATGGACCTGAAATCTATAACTGCTATGTCCTTGTGCATGCCCGGTTTGGGGTTGAGGACAAGCCCACCGGCATAGGGGGCATAATCCCTGCTGATCCTCTTCGGTATGAGTTCCCCCGCCCTATGGGCGAAGGCCATTAGATACGATTCAACCCTGAATCCGACAGCAGCGGCCACCACATGATCAAGCGGGAGCTTCACCAGATCCGAGAACTGGGTAAGGAGTACGAGCAAGGACTCAGCCGCCTCAGCTATGATCTGGGCATTATGAGCGGCGTATTTCAGGACTAGTTGTTTATCGCCACTCGCCCAAAGGTCGGATATGTCTGTCTCCTCCAAGTCCATAAGTTCCCCCTTCACGTTCAACCCAAGGTATCGGGCGAAGTTATCCAACCTCTCAACATCGAGCGACGGTATCTCCTTCGCCATGTCGAGCAGGTCGAGGCCCGCCCTCCCAGTAATGGAGGTGTGGCCATACAGGCTTGTGTGTGGCTCTGAGGATGCCCTATCGACGGCGAGCTTCAGTCCATGATGTTTCGCCCTGTTCATGAGGACCTGCCAAATCCCCTGATTGACGCCATAGCCAACGATGATGTCTGGGTCATATCCTTTGACGTATTCGATGAATGAGATGAGTACTTCCCTATCGCCATCGCCCATGTAAAATTGGCGCGGTCCCTTTCGGGAGTTGTTGACCGATATCACAGCTACCGGATCCTTTCCTGGTTGAGGGCCGCCTGATCCGCCAAGAGGTACGACGTGAAAGCTCATGACCCTAAGCCTTGGAAAGCCCGCTTCATCCAATTTCTCAGGTGGGCCAACCAGCGAGTATACTTCATCTGCGATGACCCTTGGAGGATTATCGGCCCTCCTTACATTCGCCACATGCCACGAGCAAGGAGTTACGCCGGTATCTATCACGTACCTTGTCGAGAACCTTATGTCCTCTTCCAAGGACCTTTCAATTCCCTTGACCTTTGAGAGCCTTTGGGCCAAGTTCCCCATCGTTTCAGGATTTGAGCAGATGACCTTGATGGCCTTAACTGGTCGGCCGAAGAAATTCCGTTCTACGGATTGGAACTCAACCGGTTCCTTTGTCTTGAGCGACTCCGACCGTAAAGCTGGAAGCACGCTCCCTGGCTCATCCGAGATGACGAGATAGAAGTAGGGCTTGAACTCCCTCTCCAAGAGGAGGACCCTCTCCCCGTTGCATATTCCCCAGAGCCAAATCTCAGGGGTGCCCAGCCTCATCTCGAAGTTAATATCAAGCAACCAGAACTTGACCCTTGAGGCCTTTATCCTGGGCAAGGACCTCCTCCTCACCAGATAAGTTGTACCGTCGATATAACTTTTGAGTTTCAGCCTAATCGATTCTAAGTGAGCCTGTGGATGGAACATGCTGATATATAAGATATGATAACGCGGTGGCAATCGCTTGTTCATAGAGGCGATTGTGGATGTATAACGGCAGCCTTCCTGCGATCACGAAGAGCAGGCTCACGGAGGACTTGAGGAAGCTTGGCGTGACCTCGTCCCAAAGCGTTATGCTCCACGCCTCGGTAAGGGCAATAGGCTGGATCGTGGGTGGCCCAGACGTTATCATTCAGGCGTTGCTCGACATTTTGGGGAACTCCGGCACTTTGATGATGTATGTCGGTTGGGAGGATGCGCCATACAATCTCGCCGAGTTACCTGAGGATTGGAGGAGGGCATATCTGGAGGAGTGCCCGCCCTTCGATCCCGCAACATCCCGCGCATACAGAAAGTGGAGCATTCTAACCGAATACCTCCGCACATGGCCCGGCGCAGCCAGGAGCGCCCACCCCGACGGTTCCTTCGCGGCAGTGGGCGCTTTGGCCCGTTGGATAACGGATGACCAGCCCCTGCAATACGGATACGGGCCCGGGTCCCCTCTGGCCAAGCTATGTGAGGTAAGGGGCAAGGTGCTGCTCTTGGGCGCACCACTGAACACGATCACGCTCCTGCATTACGCTGAGCATATCGCTAATGTGCCGAACAAGCGGATCGTGCGTTACGAGATGCCGATATTGTGCGGTGGACGGCGTGTATGGGTCGAGATTGAAGAATTCGATACATGTCGTGGGATCGTTGGTGATGCTGAGGAATACTTTGAGGTCATTACTTGGGATTACTTGGCGTCCGGCAAGGGTCGATCGGGAAAGGTAGGCGCGGCGCAATCATATCTCTTTGATTCTGATGATCTCGCCAGATATGCTGCACAGTGGATGGAGAATTCATTTGGCGATGAGTCGACAGGTCGGGATCGATCTCCACAATGATTTATGTTGTGGGTGCCCACAGGCAATGGGGCATGGGGTCTACACCCAGAGGGTGTGTTAAGCTTTTAAGGGATTGCCCCATTGATTACATGTAAGTAGGATGTACGACGTTACGATCATCGGCGCAGGTCCCGCGGGCATATTTGCGGCCCTGAAGCTCGCATCGAGGCGAGATCTGAAGATCCTGATGCTCGATATGGGACCTGACATAAGGGAAAGGCGGTGTCCCTCAAGAGATGGCAGTGTAGTGTGCGTCAGATGCGCTTCATGTGCCCTATCATCGGGTTGGGGCGGGGCGGGCGCCTTCAGCGATGGAAAGTTGACGCTGAGTCCCGAAATTGGCGGCTGGCTGTCCGAATTATTCGGAAGAGACCGGGTTGAGTCACTGATAACCGAGGTCGATGCGATCTTCAGGAAATTCGGTGCACCTGCGAAGATCTATGGCGACAATCCCGATGCCCTGGATGCCATTTCAATGAGGGCGTCGCTGGCTGGGTTTGAGCTCAGTTCCAACAAGCTAAGGCACCTCGGAACGGACCTGAGCAGGAAGATACTAACCGACATGAGGGAATACATGGGCAGTTCCGTCGAGATCAGGACCAATACCACGGTCTCTGGGATTCTGGCCGAAGGAGGGGTCGTCAAGGGAGTCCGACTTGTGGACGGAACTCATCTGGAGTCAAAGGTCGTCCTTGCTGCACCTGGGAGGATAGGCGCTGAGTGGTTGAGCGCCGAGAGTAAGAGGCTGGGCTTAGGACTGACGCTGAACCCCGTCGACATAGGTGTGAGGGTGGAGGTTCCAGCTGAGGTTTTGGCACCCATGACGGATGTCCTCTATGAACCCAAGCTGAAGTACGTATCTAAGAGGTTCGATGATGCAGTCAGGACATTTTGCGTCAACCCCTACGGAGAGGTCATCACGGAGTACTATGGGGATGTGATAACCGTAAATGGCCACAGCTTCGAGGACAGGAAGACGAGCAATACGAACTTCGCGGTTCTCGTGAGCACTACTTTCACCGACCCTTTCAAGGAGCCGATCGCGTATGGCAAATACATAGCGCGTCTCGCAAACCTGTTGTCTGGCGGCATCATAATACAGAGGCTCGGTGATCTCGTCCAGGGAAGGAGGTCGACCGTTGACCGCATAAGGAGGAGCATCGTCGTGCCCACATTGAAGAACGCTACCCCCGGTGACCTGAGCTTCATCCTGCCATACAGAATCCTTTACAACATAGTGGAGATGCTCAGGGCACTCGACAAGCTCTCCCCTGGGATATTCTCCAAACATACGTTGCTCTATGGGGTTGAGGCCAAGTTTTATTCCTCCAGAGTTGACATCAGCAGGGATTTAGAGACCTCAATCAAGAACCTATTCATGGCAGGCGACGGGGCAGGTCTGACAAGGGGACTCTCCCAAGCGGCAGCGTCTGGCTTGGCCGCAGCGGAGAAGATACTCCAGAAACTCGACTAGTCCCGTAGATCCTCGATGCGACCCAGAAGGGTACCATCGAGGGCATATGCCTCACAGTCGTCGATGTCGATCTTCGCCCACTTGAAGATTGGCCCAAGTCTCCTGTCGTGCCTCATCCTGTTTACAACGAGATGACCCACCATTCCGTTTATGGATGGCATCACGATCACTGACAATGGCAGCCTTGAAGCCTTGCATTTGAGCCATACGGGCTGGATCGTCTTGAAACCGAATCTGTCCGTGAGCTCGATCGCGGGATGGACGTGCCCCATCACTAGGAATTTTACCTTCTCCGCCCCAGCGGCCGGGGCTGCATGGCCATGTACGAGCCAAGCGTTTCCAACCCTAAGGCCTTGAGGTGGACGTATGATGATGTTTCTCGGCGTGAGCGGCAGAAGGTCCCCATCATGGTTTCCCATGACGATCTCAAGCGAAGAGACCCTTGAGGAGAGCTCCCTCAGGAAACCCGGTATGTGGCGCCACTCCATATGAGAGGCTGCTGGCACCCCGTGCTTCACGTCCCCCAGCAAGATGATCCTACTCGCCTTGGTCCTCTCCACCATCTTTAGCAACTCGACGAGGACCCGATTCGTCTGCGATGGTATCCTGATACCTTTCTCCTGGAGCTCCCCCTCGAAGCCCAAATGCAGATCCGAGACAACTAATACGCCTCTTATCAGAATGCCAGGGTCAGGTATCAGGGGTTGAACCATATATACTCCGATTCACCGGCCATTATTTTGAAGGATCTATTGCAGGGTAGCCCTGAGCAGTTGAAAAGGATTTGCGAGAAGATAAGACGGGATAAGGTACTCGGTCGAGGTATTATAGCGAAGCTCTCGGCCCTCTTCGGAGACAGGGCGACGAGGGCTTTGGAGGCCGTTCGGAGGAGAAAGGTCAAGAAATATGTGTACCACCCTTCAGGAAGGGAGAGGTGGGTGGTCGTTGGGCGCTCTAAGGAGTACATGGTCCTCCCAGATGCGGAATATTGCACTTGCGAGGATTTTTACTTCCAGGTCGTAAACGGCATCGTCCCACACTGCTACCACATCCTGGCCCAGAAAATAGCCGAAGCGCTTAAAGGGTATGATCTGATTCGCGAAGATGATTCGATGTATGAATTCCTTAGCAAGGAATGGTAGGATGAAATGGGAGTGGGAGAACGCATTCGGGTACATGAAGTGATGAGAGATGACTTGGAGCCGTAATCGCACATTATCCCTCGTTTTTTTGTGCGTAATGCTAGCTGACCTGACCACACTCTCACCCCTCAGCCAGAAATATCCCTACCTGCCTTTCAGGATAGCCTTCAGCACGATCCTCATAGCCTTTCTCCCTGGATTCTGCATCGTAATGTCGTTATATCCTCACGGGGGGTTGGAGAGCATTGAGATGCTGGGATATAGCATCATGGTGAGCCTGCTCGTTTCGCCCTTGACGGCGTTCGCCATGAGCTTCTTGCCGTGCGGCTTCGGAACGATGGAGAATCCGGTTCCGCTCCTAGCCGCGCTCTCAGCGATGACCATCGTCTTGGCCATTATGGCATTTATCCGATGCAGAAAGAGGCCATGACGGCCTCATCTCAATGTAGGATGAGAGATCGGTTTATGGAAGTCGGTATGACTCCTAAAGGTACTCCACCTCACGTCCATCATGGACTTCATTCGGCGTTGTAGAGCGACAAAAAGGCTGAAATAGATGCGCTTTCGCCACGCGTCAGGAAGTCAATGCAAGGGATTCACTATTGGGGTGGGTGTACTTTCAGGGCTCGGTATCCCGATGACATCGACGCACATGTCGATCTCCTGAAGATGCTCGGCTATGACGTTAAGATTGTAGACAAGGAGGGGTGCTGTGGCTACCCCCTACTGCTCGCAGGCGAATTGACTGCCGCTCGGACGATAGCGGAACGCACGGCTGCGGGGTTACGCGATGTTGAGTTACTGACCACGGAGTGCCCAGGCTGTTACCGCGTCTTCAAAGACGAATATCCCAAGATGGGATTGGCAGCTCCGAAAGTCCATCACTTGACCCAGATAATCGCTCGGCACCTTGAGAGAATCGTCGTGCCAACAAAGGAGGTCGTCTCGTATCACGATCCATGCGACCTCGGCAGACTTGGGGGGGATTACCAATCGGCGAGGGAAGTGCTGGATCGGGTTGCGGACATCGTCGAACCCCTTGCTACAAAGGAGCTGGCCAACTGCTGCGGTGCCGGAGGATTATTGCTAACAGTCGCACCCGAGCTCTCGATAAGGATCGGGGAGGCGAGATTGGAGAATGACTTTGAGCCGAAGGGAATTGATAAGCTGATAACGGCCTGTCCGTCTTGCCTCTTCAATCTCGCAGCGGCTGCAGAGAGGAGGGAGGGCATTGGCAAGGGCATACGGGTTCTAGACCTTGCATCCTACGTTCATGGTAGGTTGAAGGAGAATGGTTGACTTCGAGGGCTATTACGCGAGGATCTCGGAGGCTGCATCAGATCCCCGTCTTCAGGCAGCAATAGAAAAAGCCGTTGATAATTATGAGAGGAAGAAGAAGGTGTGGCTTGAACGGATAGGATGCATTCCCGAGCTTGCCAAGGTCTTGGAGAAAAAGAGGAAAGCTGACGTAGATGACCTCGCCGAGAACGTTGAGCGTGCAGCAGAAGCGATGAGATACAACGGCATGAGGGTCTTCTATGCAAAGACAGCCGACGAGGCCAGGGGGACGATCTTCGACCTCATAGGCGATGAGAGACTAGTGATGAAGGTGAAGAGCTTGACGACGGAGGAGATAGGCCTGAACGAATTCTTACAGAGCAGGGGCATCGAAGTTTGGGAGACCGACGTCGGTGCGATCCTCCTGCAGCTGACTCATGGGAAAGCTGCACATCCGACCGGCCTGTGCATCTCGACGCCTAAGGAAAGGTTCGCCGAAGAGTTTAGCAAGATGGCGGGTAGGGAAATCGGCACTCGCCCTGAGGATCTCGTGGCCTACATCAGGGAGTTCGTTAAGAGTAAAGTTGTAGAGGCCAAGGTGGCCATCTCTGGGGCCAATGCCATCACAGCGGATACAGGTAGCATCTACCTGTTGACCAACGAAGGCAATGACAGGCTCGTCACAAGTTGGCCTGAGAAGCACATAGTTTTGGCAGGGATTGACAAGGTCTGTCCGGACAGAGAAACCGCGGACCTATACACCAGGGTAATGCCGTTCTACACGACCGGAGGCGGCTTTACCCAGTTCGTCTCAGTCATAACGGGAATATCTAGCTCCTCCGATATCGAGAGGATGTCCGTTCGGCCCGCATGTGGTCCAAGGGAGATAGACGTTGTCCTGCTCGACAACGGGCGTAGCGAGATGCTCGCCAGCCATGACTTCAAGGATGCACTGGTATGCATTCGGTGTGGGGCCTGCCTGCTGAGTTGCCCCGTCTGGAGGATCATCGCACAGGAGTACGGCGAATCGGTCTATATGGGAGGGATGGGAACGCCCTTGACCCTCTTCACGGTCGGCCTTGAGAAGGCAGCGCCACAAGCATACACTTGCCTTGAGTGCGGAAAATGCAAGGAAGTCTGTCCGGTTGGGATCGACGTGCGGCACATGATAGAGAAGGCGAGGGAGCTGCTCGCCGTAAACCATCTAGTTCCCCCTAAGATCGAATCCCTTAAGGAGAAGATCTTGGAAAGCGGAAGCCCCTACGCCACAGGAGAGCGACTAGCGCGATAGCAAGGCCTGGAGACGTCCAAGGGACTCGGAGCTTATCTTCTCGTGAAGGCTATCACCGGTGGAATCCATGGTTACGACGCATGGCCCAAACTCCTCAACGCGCGCATGCCAGAGGGCATCTGGAACACCGAGGTCCATCCAGTAGACGCCCATCACCTCCTTGATGCACCTCGCGGCTAGGAGCGCCGCTCCTCCTGGGAAGACCGCATAGGCCCCACCCGTATCAACCAATGCATCCGATGTCCTCTTACCCATTCCACCTTTGCCGACAACAATCCGAGGCTTATAGTAACGGAGTATGTGCGCTTCGTACTCCTCCATCCTGAAGCTGGTCGTCGGTCCTGCGGCGATGATCCTCCAGGAACGATCTTGCTCCCTGACGACTGGCCCTGCGTGGTAGATGGGAATCCCCTCCATGCGAACGGGGATCGGCCTCTGCCGGTGTGTGAACTCGAGAAGACGCGCATGGGCCTTGTCCCTGCAGAACAGGAACTCGCCGGAGAAGGAGACGATGTCGCCGACCCTGAGGGCCTTTGATTCCTCTTGGCTAATGGGGGTCCGGAGTTTAACCTCGGCCATCTCACTCAACCTCATGGGAGGGGAACCTGAATTCCCCTTGGGGCGATATCATCATCTTCGCCCTTCTCGCTGCCCAGCAATGCATATTGATGGCAACGGGCAGGCTTGCGACGTGGCAGTCGCAGACCTCCACGTTCACGCCCAAAACCGTCGTCCTGCCCCCCAGTCCCATGGGACCTATGCCAAGTGTATTCGCCTCTTCCTTCAACTTCATCTCAAAGTCTGCCACTTCGGGATCCCCATTTCGTTCCTTCAAGCTCCTAATCAGGGCTTTCTTGGCGAGCCGCGCCGCAACATCAGCACCGCCACCAACGCCAATGCCAACTATCGTGGGTGGACATGGCTGGCCTCCGCTGTTCTGTATCTGGCTGAGGACGAAGCGCCTTATGCCCCCTAATCCCTCCCAAGGTTTTAACATGGCCAATGAGCTCATGTTCTCGCTTCCACCCCCTTTCGGGAGGACGGCCAACTCTATCCTATCGCCCGGAACCTGCTCGATCCATACATGGGGGGCGCAGGCTCCGACATTCCCCAAGTTCTGCCTGCCTAGAGCGGAGACCAAGTTTGGGCGCAAAGGCATCTCCTCGCTCAACTCCGACACTGCCCTTCTGAGGCAGGAAGACAGCCAACCAGGAAGATGGACGTTATCGCCGACGGAGACATAGAAGCTGATCATCCCGGTATCTTGGCAGATCGGAAGGGAACCTTCACAGGCGATTTTCGAATTTTCAATAAATGCTTGAAGTTGCATCCTCGAGAGACTTGAGCTCTCGAGCTCATATGCTTCCTGAAGGGCTTCTAAAACATCTGCGGGAAGACAAGTCTCTGCTATTCGTAAAAGCTTCTTGACCTGAGCCACGAGGGCTTCTTCTTGCAGCAAGCGACCTCTTATGGTTCTCACGCTTACGCTATTTAATAGTCCTTCTGGCAAGATAGGTGGGCTGCCAACTTCCTAGGCTTCATGTCGCACGAAGACAACACTAACGCCCAGGACGGAACCGTATTTCACTGCCCTTAAATACCTCATTTTTCATATACTAAGCCTCATCTGTCAGATTCTTAGCCAGACAGCCCGCTATTAATAGAATAGCCATGACACGCTCAGAGACCGCATGTCTCGCCTATCTTTCTATTCTTATCCTGTTGCATGCTTTATGTAGTAGATTATATCCTGCTGCACTCATGTTGGCATAGTGCCGATTATCGACTTGAAGACACGGGGCGACTGTGGCAAGGACTGCCTTAATTGCGGGCTCTTTCGCTCCTACTGCCCTGGCTGCATCACCCGCGTCTGCTTGGTAGCCAAGTGCAAACGCGGAATATCCTATAGCGGCATCACACACCCTACAGGATTCTGTAGATTACAAGAATATTGTCATTCCCTTGGTTTAGTCCCAGATGACATAGTCCAAACTATTTCTAAACTAAAGGTACGGACTAAGGTCAAACTCCCAAGATTCGTCCCAGTAGTTCGTCTGACCGATAAGAGGTCTTGGTTCTGGGACAATTTTTCTCTCCCATGGATTATCATCAGATTGGCTGAGCTCGTCAAGAATGAGAGTTTAATGAAAGAGGTGTCCTCTCGTGGTCTTCACGACTTCCTCGGGTTCGATGGCAAGATCCTACTATCGACTGTGATGGAGGACGAACTCCTCGATAAATTAACGCCCAACGAATACATCGGCATGATCAACGACATCGGGCCTGACGCAACTATGACTCCTGATTCCTATACGTATCTGGACGACCCGCTCTGCCTGTCTTGGGAGCAGACGCTGAAGCAGGCCGCATTCTCGAGACCCTTCTCAGAGCTGGACATACCAGTGGTGGGACTCATCAAGGGGGTTATATGGAAGCAGATAGCCTGGTCGGCCGAGAAGGCGATTGAACTGGGTTGTGGCTCATTCTCGATCCCATCTCGGGAACTCGCTGAGCTGGGCCTCCTAGACGGTGTGATCTCGGCCGTCATCAGCGTCCTCCGCAAAGGCAAGGGGGATGCGCAGTTGTTGCTCTACGGCCTCTCCTATCCCTGGAGAGGGCGGGATGAGTTCGTCTGCTCTGGGCTGTCGTGGTTCATTGGCGCTAAGGAGGGCTTATACTACAAGGGAAACGCTTCATTCCTAATTACCGACACCAACATCAAGTCCAAGAAATGCCGCTGCGATGCCTGCAAGGGGAGGGCGGCACCTCAGCTAAAGGACGACATCAGGTCCCTCGCCCTCCACAACCTACTGCAGACCGTGGGGAGGTTCGGGTAGATGGGGGCAGGCATGAGAGTTAAACAGTTCCAAAGAAGATTCGGGCTAGGCCAGCCCATCGATACTTACGGGATACCATGTATTCATGCTAATCAAATAACCCCTAATGGCAAAGAGAGAGATGAGGCACTAAGTTACAAAGACATTGTTGATGCACAGTCGTCCATTTTCTGGAAACAAGCCATCAAGGAGGCCGTTCAGGACAGCAACCTCAAGGCGCTGGCGGGGGCCGCTGATGAACTGGGAGACCTGAAGAGCTATTATGAGAACGGGACCCCGAGCCTCGTCTTAAAGGGCAAGACAACGGAGGGAGAAAACCTTCGCGTAACTATTCCACCGGACCTCATCAAGTCGATCATGGCCAAGGAGGGTCCCATCCAAGTCGAGATTACTGATCCCGCAACTGGACAATCTTACATCTTCTATAGAGACCTCCATGACGTAAAAGAGCCGGTCATCTATATTCCAAAAGATATGACGAATAATTTTCAGGTAGATCAAGAAATAGTTGCGAAGATCAAACCACTGCCCGTATGGGATTTCCTGGACGAGCTGGAGGGCAAGACGTCGGAGGTGATCAGGTTAAACAAGGACGGCGTCCTTATAGCCAATCTCGGCGGCAAGGAGATCCCCATCAAATCGTTCGATTACGACTACTACAAAGGAGAGGCCTACGTGGAGTTCCAAGTTAAGGATATCGCCGACAAGGTCGGGCGGTTCAGAGTTTATGACAACGGATTTGACGAACCTAAATTCACGATCAAGGAGGGAACCGACTTCGATACGATCCAAGGCATCGATTACGACCCTAAGAGGAATTCCCTCACGGTAGAATACGATCACCACCATCCCCAGAATAGCTTTACAAGTATGCGCTTCATGGAACCGCCGGACAAGATCGACCTCGATACGCGCAGGATACCGGAGGAGATGCGGCTCAGATGGGAGAAGGCGGTCGAGTCGAAAAATGCAGATAAGATGGGCGAAGTCGGCGCAGAGGTTGCGGCGAAGATCGCGGAGGAGGAGTATGATGTGAAGGTTTCCCTAAATAAAGGAAAACATGGACCTGACGGCGAATTTACACGCGATAGCGAGCCTTGCGTCCTTGAGGCCAAGTCCACGGCAGATAAGTCAAAGCTGGAAATACACCTTGAACAGGCGGCAGATGAGGTGCGAGACCGCTTAAAGGCGGGAATTGCCGTATCCGTATACATTAATGCTCTTTGGAGAGAAAGTTACATATACTAGTTGTGTCGATAGCTATGCATGCAAACGCGCAAGGCTCGTAAAATTTCTGCTAGGGAATCCATCCGCAGGCGTGGGTTCGCCATGCTGACGG
>Ga0315280_10000142_pt1 | contig 132890 bp, 144 predicted proteins | sample YL17G06_40_MG_FD_203697 | JGI IMG/M metagenome (GOLD analysis project Ga0315280, IMG submission 203697) | Sediment microbial communities from Yellowstone Lake, YNP, Wyoming, USA - YL17G06_40 | ecosystem: Environmental > Aquatic > Freshwater > Lake > Sediment | place: USA: Wyoming | collected... | reverse complement strand
AAAACCCACCGTGAATTCATCAAATACTGGAATTATCAGCGACCACACCAAGGAATAGGTTATCTATACCCAGCAGACATATACTTCAAAGACCTAAAGAAAGGGACACATGTTGGGGGATAGAACACATCATTATTTTGAATGCAATTAGGTGGTTAACGGTTACATGCTTCTGAGGCTTATGACTATGAGGTTTTCGGGTAGGGGTGTCTCCAATTTTTTGGATCGGATAGGAGCTTCAAATCCAATTTATTGGAGGAGAGGCATCGAGGTTCTGGTAACTATTCGAGGCTTCATCATCAAAATTCCTCTCAAAAGCCTCTAAAACTTACCAGAACCGGCATCGATCCCCTCCAAAAAATCGAAGGGTGGGGAGGTCCCCCACACCATAGTCATGAATCTCAGAAGCATGTAAAATAAGTAAAATAGCTCGATCACGGACTTTTTACTGGTTTCGGGATATAAAATGTTAACTATACGTTAACATTCGTTTTCCCGAATATTTATATATATCCTCAAACATATTCTAGAGAGGTTTAGCAATGAAGGTTCGTCTGGTTATACATAGGTCCTACGGGAACTTGGAGGTTGAGGCTGACACGTTCGATGAGCTTATCAACAGCCTCAGAGAGTTCCCTGAGTGGTCAGACGTTATAGACGGCCTAGTTACATCAAGCACCATGGTTGAGGAAAAGGAGGTTCTAGCCGGCGTTGTCGAGCACACGAAGGAGGGGCCCTCCATAGTTGTACCTAAGGAGAGGCTGACCAACAAGGAAGCTATTGGGATTCTGCTTTATGCCAAGGAGCCTGAGGGGATGAAGCCTCAGGAGGTTGGGCGCCTCCTAAGCCTAAGCGGATTCCTATCGCTAGGCTATGGCTCAAGGCTAAGCGAACTCAGGAGGGAGGGCAACCTGTACAAGGACGGAGACTCCTACCGGCTTTCAGCTCAAGGTAAGAGATGGATTGAGGGAATTGTTCAGAAAATTAGGGGGCAGTAAGCTGGTTGAGCTCAGAGGAAATTGAGATAACCGTAAAGACGAAGGACGGTGAGTTCAAGTTCACAGGCGACGCCAAGAAAGTTACAAGCAGCTTTCTAGATTTCCTCTGGAAGACCTACCCGCAGCTGGATCTCATCAGCAGAGTTTCCATGACTACGGATGTGAAGGAGCTTCTTCAACAGTGCGAAGGAGTTTTCGCAGTAACCCCTGAGGGCGTTGTGGTGACATGCCCAACCGATAACCTCGCAGATAGAGATCTGATTCTGCTCCATCTGGCTAAAGCCTACTTTGCCAACATTGTTGGGAAGTCCAGAAGCGACTCGGTGATGCTGAGCGACATAATCAACGCGATTCGTAAGCCAGCTGGAACAGTGGCAGGGAGATTCAGCGAACTTTCCCTTGAAGAAATGGTTTTACGCGTCGGTAAGGGCGAGTATAGAATCACAACCCTAGGCTTAAGTCACTTCCTCAAATCCATCGTGCCGAAGCTTAAGGAGGTTGCGAAGTAGTGGCGAAGCCTAGCTTAAGAGTTCAGATCGAATGTGGAGAAATGAAGACAGTTGTTGAAGGAGACGTAGACGAAGTCTTGAAGGGCTTAGTGCGGTTCCTAACAGGGATATACCCCAACTACGAAACTCTTGCCAAATTCACCTTTTCACCAGACTACGTTGCGATTCTAAAAGACCTAAGTGAATTTGTGAAAGTAACTCCTGAAGGGCAGCTTGTCCTCCTGAAGAGAGACCTACCTGCAGATGAGGCTATAGGTTCTGTGCTGCTAGGCGCACACCTAGCGCTTAAACTCGGCAGACTGAATTCAGATGACCTATCGGCGGATGAATTAGCTAGGATAGTTGGGAAATCTCTGAAGACTGTTCAGAACACTGTTGTGGAGATGATGAAGGCTGCGATTCTCGATAGGTCAGGCAGAGGAACTTACAAGCTTACGCCGCTTGGGATAAAGGAGGTTCATGAAGCCTTGAAGGCGCAGAGTGAATCTCAAAGCTCCGGAGGTGAAGTGTGAGGCTACTAGGCCCACTTCACAGAACGCTGCACTTAGAATAGGTGCGGCGGGTTGCGGCTTGAAACCGCGGAGGGGGAAATAATATGTTAGTCCACCGCACCCATAATACAAATGGCTGTTTGAAAATAAGTAGTTTTCTACCAGAGGCTAGTTCAGAGGACCCTCTTATTCCATCCAAACTGATAGACCTAAGCTGCCTATCCATGGAAACCATAGGAGAAAGCAGCATAATTCCCAGGGAAACATCTCTAATCAACTTCAGCCTGAACGATGAGCTTGACGATGAGCCTGTTGTTTTCTTTAACCCTAAAGGGGCCTTCTACGCGCCGCAGAAGCTTGAGCCCATAGAGGACAATGTGAAAGTTGCGGCGGTTGACGTTTCAAGCATAAAGATTGGGGAAACCGATAATGGGGCAATCTACGCAATAAGGGGCGCTGTCGCATGGAAGCTTAATGAAAACTACTTCTACATACGATGCGGCCCACTAGCCTATCATCTGACACCTCAAACACGCCCATCAATCTCTAGGATGCTTGGGTTCCAAAACACAGCAAACCAAAGTTTCAGCACAACTCTAGACATACATATTCTCGTTAGGTTAAGGAACATCCTTGAGAGGTGGATGCAGAAGTTCATATGCTCAACATTCAGAGACTCAATAGCCCTATTCGACGGCTCACTCACAGCTGGAACCCCTGACATCCCAGTAAGTCAACTTAAGGTAATACTTGATGCTGCTAAGGAGAACGGGAACATAGTTCTAGCATTCTCAAAGAAAACTAAACTCTGCTTTGAGGGACATAGGATTACGGACCTAGTTGAGAAGATGCATCCTCCAAGCCTCCTCAACGTTGATCATCTGGTTTCAAAGCAGTTCACAACCCCACAGATCCATTTGATGGGTAGAATCTATGTTTCTAAGCTTACTCAACATGGCTTCGCATTCCGCATGGATGCTGACAGGGAGGTTCCTGAGGAATGCTGCTTCCTCGCGGTTAGGAGGCTTATAGGTTCAGACTTGGTGGAAAATGGTTACCCGGAGACACTTCGTCTAGCGCATGTACTGTCAACATTCACTGCGAACGAGGTTATTGGAATTCAGGGTTTTATGGCTGGAACCTACGGTGCACAGATAGCTCATAAGCCAAGTTTAAGGAGAACTCTCTTCGGGCCTTTCGGAACCTCAAAGGAGGTTTTCTAACTGAAAATCTACAGGAAGGAAGGAAGCACCATACAAATAATTGGCTTCCACGATGAAACTGCCGAGAAAGGAGACTACATACTCATTGAGGACCATAGACTTGAGAGGGGCCTGCTGGCACAGGTGATTGATGTCCAGTTCGCAAACATTCCAGGCATGCTTGAAGATACCTTAAGAGACGTTTTAGTTGAAAGTTCTCTTAGAGGAGAAGACTATGACCCGCTTGACGTCTCATCGCAGATAACTGTGCTTAAGGACACGAAGCTTATGTTGTGTAAGCTACGTGGAACCTACATGCGAGGTGAGGCTACCTCAGATACTTCCTGGCTTCCTTCAAGGATAAATTCCAGAATAACACGTTTCCCTATCGAGGGAGTTATTAACCCAAAGAAGAGCTGCATGAAAGCAAGAATTGGCAGAATAAAATCAGACGTTGATTTATCCGTTGAGATAAAGGCATTGGACGGTAAGCTTAACATAATAACAGGGAGGAAGGGGACAGGTAAATCGCATCTATCGAAGCTTCTTGTGCTAAGTTTAGTTGACCATATGGCCCCGTCACTTATCCTTGATGTTAACGGCGAGTACGTTAACCTATCCCGCTCCAGAAAATCTGGGAATAGCAGCTACGATGGTAAAATCCATGTGTTGACGCCTGGCTTAAACCTAAGATTCAGCCCGAATGAAGTTGGATTAAGGGCATTCCTGAGCATGCTTATCTTCGCACTAGACCTACCAAGCACCTCAGCCAGAGTTTTCTCAACAATCTGGCATAGCCTTCAGGCTGAAGGCAAGCTTAGTGTGGAGAATATTGTTGAAGCAGTTAGAAGATGGGACTGCCATGAGTCTGTTAGGGATGCTTTGCAGTCTAGAATGAACACAATCGTTGACTTACGCATATTTATGGAGCAGGAAGGCTCAGTAGGCTTCAATTACATTGTTGAAGAGTTCAGGAAGGGGCATGCCATAGTCATAAACATGAAGGACAAGTCTTCAACAGCGAGAAGAATTATAGTTGAACTCCTATTAAGCAAGCTTACGGACTTACTGTCAAACTCAACGCTGAGAGCTCTCTTCCTCTTCGCTGAAGAGGCTCATCTATACCTTAGAGAAACATACTGGGACGACGTTGTCACAAGGATGAGGCATCTAGGCTTCTTCACAACATTCATAACAAACCAGCCTAACACCATAAGCGAAAGCATCTACAGGCAGGCAGATAACCTCTTCGTATTCAACTTCACAAACGAACATGACCTTGAGGTGGTTTCAAGAGCTGCCAAAATAGATGTTGACAGCATGAAGATGCTTGCCAAAGACCTTCCAGCCCATCATTGCTTGATTGTAGGCGATGCTGTAAAAGATTTCCCAGTTATCGTAGGTGTAAGGGAACTGGATGTTGAAACCATGGGAGAAACAAGGTTCTTCTTCCAGAACCAGTAGGTTGCTTGGCACCCTTCATTCGCCTTGAAGAGGCCGATGGGGCTTTGAGGAGGCCTGCCAGGCTCAGTCTCATGGTACCCGCTTCTAACAACACGCTCAACAAAGCTTAAATCAACATTCCAGAGAAGGGATTCAAAAGTCTCGTATCCTTCTATGGGCTTTCACCCCCTAGATGGATACGAGGCTCAACCATATACATATCTATGTTAACCAAAAGAATTTAGGAACAAGCTGGCGTGGCAGGAATCGAGGTGGTCTTCAACTGCAATACAAGTGGTTAGTACTCACCGTAACAACCGTTGGAGTCCTGATGTCTGGGCTAGACTCCAGGATAATGATAGTTGGGATCCCTCAGATAGCGGCAGCCCTGAAAGCAGACGCAGAGCAAGCAATCTGGTTCACTCAAGCGTATCTTCTGGGCACCACTGTTGCCTTATTGCTAATAGGTCGAGTTAGCGATGTCTTCGGCAGGGTCAAGGTCTACACCTGCGGCTTTACAATCTTCACCATAGGCTCGGCACTAACAAGCCTAGCCCAAGTACCCATGCAGGTCGTCCTATTCAGAGGATTGCAAGGACTTGGAGCTGCCATACTCTTCACAAACAGCGCAGCTGTGATAACAGACGCTGCACCACACGGAGAACTCGGCCTCTTCCTAGGTGTAAACCAGATAGCCTTTAGGTTCGGTGCAATATCAGGCCTAACTATAAGCGGACTTATACTCTCCCTGCTCGACTGGAGAGCCCTCTTCTACATCAACATACCCATAGGGGTCTTCGGTACAGCTTGGGCACATCTCAGGCTTAAGGAAATTGCAACCTTAGAGAAAGGCGCTCCCATCGACTGGATCGGGTTCATAACATTCACAACTTGCCTTACAAGTTTCATCCTTTCCCTAACCTATGCAGCATACGGAATAGCTGAACAGACGACCGTTGACCTACTTCTCGCCGCCAGTGTGATTAGCTTGACTGCCTTTATTCTGTACGAGAGAAGGGCGAAGCATCCCCTGCTTGACTTTAGACTCCTTAGTATACGAGAGTTCACAGGCGGTGTAGTTGCCCAACTACTAAACAGCATAGCCATGGGTGCGGTGCTGCTTCTGATCAGTCTCTACTTTCAATTAGTCCTTGACCTGAGCCCGTTTGATGCAGGCATAAGGATAATACCCATCGACGTCACATTCCTAATTCTAGGCCCTATAAGTGGGAGGCTTTCTGACAAATTCGGACACCTCCCCTTCACAACATCAGGACTAGCTTTAACAAGCCTCTCCCTCTACTTGCTTTCGACAGTTGATGCATTTACACCGTATCTTGACCTCACCGCCTACATGTTGCTCTTTGGCGCAGGCCTAGGCATGTTCAGCTCCCCCAACATGAGCTCTATTATGGGCTCCGTCCCCCCTCACAGAAGAGGGATAGCCTCCGCGTGTAGAGCCACATTCTTCAACATTGGTTTCACAGTAAGCCTCAACTTGGCAATAGTAGTTATGACCCTCACAGTACCATACAGGATAGTCACACTGTTAATATCATCTACGAACCTAGTCAGTATCCCAGAAGCCGATAGGATTTTGTTTGCCTGCGGACTCAGGAGCACCTACCTTTGGCTTGCCGTGTTGAATACCATCGCAATTGTTCCCTCTATATTTAGGGGAAGAAGAAGGGAGGATACCAACTCTTAGAGGGGGGCTCTAATCTTTGTTTCCTTAATTTCAAACCTACGCTTCAACTCCAAGACTTTCAGAAACGCCAACTACTCATCCAAGCTAGGCTACTGGGCATAGAGGAGGATAGGCTGAAAAGGCTTGAGGAACTGTTGGCAAAAAGCAGGAATAGCGCCAAAATCATAAGGGAGTTGGAGTTGATTAGATACATAGAGGAAGGCTGGAACCTAGTGGAGAAACTCTGCGATAAACAATACTTGATGAGAAGGGGCGCTAAATGAACACTGAAGCTAAGCCTTTTGTAAAATGGGCAGGCGGTAAAGGGCAGCTTTTAGATGAGCTTACAAAGAATCTTTCTGAATTTAGAAACTATCATGAGCCATTTGTCGGCGGTGGGGCACTATTCTTTAGATTAGACGCCATCGGCAAAATAACCAACGCATATTTGAATGATTCTAACAAAGATTTGATGAACGCATACAAAGTAATCAAAGAGAATGTAGACAGCTTGATAAAAGAACTTACATCCGAAAAGTACCAAAATAAAAAAGAAATTTATTACAGAATTAGAGCAGAAGAACCCGAAGATGAAGTTAAAAGAGCTGCTAGATTTATTTATCTTAATAAGACCGCCTATAACGGACTTTATCGGGTTAACTCCAAAGGAAAGTTCAACGTCCCTTTTGGAAAGTATGCCAATCCTACAATCTGCGATGCACACAACCTTAGGCTTGTAAGCCATGCCCTTCAGAAAGCCGAATTGTTCTGTGAAGATTTCTCAATGGTCTTAAAATATGCACAGAAAGAAGATTTGGTTTACCTCGATCCACCTTATTTCCCCCTAACAAAAACAGCGAATTTCACAGGTTATACCCCTGAATGCTTTACAAGAAAAGACCAAGATAGGCTTCATGAAGTATTCAAACAACTCGATTCTAAAGGCTGTTTTGTAATGCTGAGCAACTCGTATCAGCCTTACATAGAAGGGCTGTATCAAGAATTTAAGCCGGAGATAGTGTATGCGGCAAGAGCGATAAGTTGTAAGGCTGAGGGAAGGGGTAAAATAAAAGAGTTGCTTGTTAGAAATTGGTGGAGCAGTAAAATGGAAGCATAAACTTGGTAATATGAGTATTTTACTAAAAAGTATAATGGAATGATAATTAAAGGTTGATGAAATTTTATGCAGATGTCAGAGCTTTTCCCGCAACTGAAAGCCCTAAAGCCACAAGAACATAGAATTATTTACACTAGCAAAAATGGAGTTAAAGTTACCGTCAGGAAAACACAGAAATTTTCTGCTGATGATTTTGCTGTAGGTCTAATAATTTCTGGAAGAGACGAATTCTATCCGACACATATAAGGTTGTTATTTGATTTGTATCTTAAGCGATTACGTAATCCAGAAGGAGCTAAGAAGTTATTTTTAGCATTAGAGAAAGTTTATGACGGGGAAGATCCGGATGAGTTTATTCCTGAATTAGAGAGAATAGAATTTCCAATGCAATTGGATGATCCTTCCATAAACCTTTATTATGTTCAATTACTTATGATTGAGCAAGACTTTAATTTTTCACCAGGCGCAAAACTTGGAATAAGTGGAAAAGTGCCAAAAATAAGTAAATTTACGCCACCAAGAGAATTTTTAATGAGATTTATAAGATGGGTAGCTTCTGGCGATGATGAAATAGATAAAATTATCTTCCTTGCTGTAACTAGAAAACCTTCACCAAATAAATATGGTAAAAGACTAATCGAGTGAATTTCTATTAATGACGGAAATCAGTCGACCACGCCTTAGCATGTAGGATAAAAATCGGCTTAGACCTTCAAGATCCCCTTTTGACAGCAAGACTCTACACACTGGTCTGCACAATTTTCATAATGTCCTCTTTTCTATCTCCAACTACCAGAATTGTTTTTACGTTTGAGCTTAGTCCACCTATCAACTTAACTTCAGATGTGGATTTCCTCAGCTTCTTGCTCAGCCATCTAACCAATTCCCTATTTGCCTTTCCTTCCCTCGGAGGCGAAATTACATGCATGGTCAGCATTCCATCCTGATCAAGGATCAGTTTATTTTCTCTACTAGAGGGCTTAACGTGAATCTTCAGTATTAGGCCTGAGGATGTGACTGAGATTCCTTCAAACTTCTGCATTTCTCATCAAAAGATGATTCTTCTTCAACTTAAAGACGGTTTCGACAAACAAACAATATATTACAGAATATCACGTAATTAAGATTAAAATAGTTGTGTTGGTGAGAAACGGTTGGAAGGCGAAAAAGTAAGCGGCATCAAAGATGAGTATGACGTCATCATTATCGGTGCAGGCATGGGTGGATTAACCTGCGGAGCCTACCTCGCGAAGGCTGGACTGAAAACACTTATAGTTGAGAAACACTACCAGCCTGGAGGTTACGTAACATCCTTCAAGAGACGCGGCTTCACCTTCGACGGCGGAGCGGAAGGAGTTCTAGGATGCGGGGAAGGAGACTACATAAACCAAGGACTTAAGGAGCTGGGTCTGGATAAGGAGATGCAGTTCGTCCGAATAGATCCAATTGAGATGTTTATAGTCCCAACTATTAAGTTTCCAATGCCTAAAAACTTTGAGGAATACAAGAAAGAGTTGGCGAAGCTGTTTCCAGAAGAAGAGGAAGGCATCAACAAATTTTTCGACACAGTAGCTACAAAGGCTGAAGAGATGAGGAGGAAAGGTGATAAAGTACCAGAGAATCCTTTGGAACTGATGAAGTACGTAATAAAGGAACCTGTTATCGCCAAAGGACTTAAGGAGCTTGGTTTAGATAAGGCAATTCAGTCCACTCAAATAGATTCAGCTGGGCGGTTTGTAGTCCCAGGCATGAAGTTTCCAATGCATGCAAATTTTGAGGAATACAAGAAAGAGTTGGCGAAGCTGTTTCCAGAAGAAGAGGAAGGCATCAACAAATTTTATGATACAATAGTTGCAATGGGTGAGGAGATGAGCAGAGGCGGCGATAAAGTACCGAAGAACCCCTTAGAAATGATGAAGTACGCAGTGAAGTATCCTGTTACCACCAAATACTATGGAAGAAAAAAGATGTCATTTAAACAACTAATAGATGAGTTTGTTAAAGACATTAGGCTGAAAATAATTTTAGGTATGTACAGTGTTTGGATTGGGGTACATCCCTCGAGAATTATTTCACCAGTAGCTGCAGCTATTCTGTATGACCTATATGTGCGTGGAAACTACTATCCTAAGGGTGGGCTTCAAGCATTCAGTAACTGTATTGCAGAAGGCTTCAAGAAGGCTGGAGGCACACTGCTACTTAGAAGTGTTGTTTCAAAAATTTTGATAAAGGATAAAAGGGCAGTTGGTGTTGAGCTTGAGAAGGGAACTCAGATAAAGGCGAAGCATGTTGTTTCAAATGCGGATGCTAGACAAACCTTCCTCAAACTTGTAGGTGAAGAGCATCTGGACAAGAAATTTATCAACTATGTAAAGGAGTTGAAGCAGTCAATATCCGGAATCCTAGTGTTTCTAGGGGTAGATATGGATTTGAGAAATTACCCTTCACACATCAGCTATGGTGAGAACCCTGCGTTTCTAAGCATACTTGATCGTATTCGATTAGAACCCTATGATGGCGACATAGCCGATGTAATAGCCGGTCCAGCAATAAGAATACCATCACATCTTGACCCTTCCCATGCGCCACCTGGAAAAAGCAGCGTAATACTTCTAGCTGAAGCACCATACCACTACAAAAACAACTGGATGGCTGGGCCAAACGGTGAGAGAACAGAAGCCTATAAAGCGTTGAAACAGGAGGTTGCTGATAGGCTGATAGGAATAGCTGAATATGTGATACCTGACCTATCTAAACACATAGTCGTAAAAGACGTGGCTACACCACTCACATTCGAAAGATACACATGGCAGTACAAAGGCGGATGGTACGGCCCAGCATTGGACCAGAAGCTGCCTGACAAAGTCACACCCATTAAAGGACTACTACTTACAGGATCCAACATTTTTGGTGCAGGTGTAAATAGAGCATTCCTGTCAGGTAAAGAAACAGCACAGCACATCCTTAAAATTGAGGGAAAATGAAGCGATCAACGAAGTGCAAACTGCTGCCAAAAATCCAATTTTAGAACTGCCTAACATCCCACCAGTATAAGGGTTACATGTGTCATCGCCGGCTGAAAAGAAGTACCAGAACTGATACGCATAGCGACAACTATTCTGAGTCTAGTAAACGAGATATAAGTAAAAGTAGGGAAAACCAACGAATATATATGGTGGGTCTAGGTGAAAAAATGTTCAGCCACCAAAAACCAAAGTATAGACCTAGAATTGTAAAAGTCATAGAAGTTAAAGAAGAGTCGCCGAAAGTAAAAACCCTAATTTTTCAAGATGAAGAGTGCACCAAAGCTAAACCAGGCCAATTCATCATGGTTTGGGTTCCAAGCGTAGATGAAATCCCGCTGAGTCTAACAACCTCAACAAGAAGGGGCTGCCAAGCAATCACGGTTAAAGAGGTGGGAGAAGCAACAAAGGCTCTCTGCAATAAAAAGCCTGGAGAAATCATTGGGGTTAGAGGCCCCTATGGAAGCTGCTTTACAGCCCACGGCAAGAAGGTTCTCATAGCAGCTGGAGGGGTAGGCCTCATTCCACTGGTTTGGCTTGCAGAGCATTTGGCAGCTGAGGGTAAAAAGATTAGTTTTGTAGCTGGGGCTAGAACGAGGTCTGAGCTTATTTTCTTGGATAGGCTGGAGAGGTTGGTTAAGAAGTTCAAGGTGAATCTTGTAGGGATGACTGATGATGGGTCTTTTGGGGCTATGGGGCAAGTGTCTGAAGCAACTGACACCATTATCAAGAAGCAGGATTTTGACGTAATCTATACATGCGGCCCAGAGAAGATGATGAAGAAGATCTTTGAGCAGGCTGAACCTAGAAACATTCCGGTTCAAGCAAGCTTGGAGAGAATTATGAAGTGTGGAGCTGGATTTTGCGGAAGCTGCTGCATAGGTAGGTACCGCGTCTGTAAAGACGGACCTGTATTCTCAGCCGAACAACTGCGAGAGTTTAAGAGTGAGTTAGGGGTCTACAGGAGAAATCACGCAGGAAGGCTGGTGAAGCTGTGACTCCACGAATTTCAGCATTATCAAACTCAGATACATCGAGAAGCATATTATTTCGAAAATGTGAATAATCCTATAATAACTGGATGCAGAAGTTTCTGTAGAGTTAAAGGTGAATTCCGGTTGACTGTTAGGTGTGCAATCTGCGGTAATGGATTTCAGCAACCTGAGCTTTACGCTAAGCACTATGAGAGGGATCACTCTGACTTCGGCAGAAACTCAGGATATCCTTCAGAAGATGTTTGGCTATACAGAATTCTACGCTCCACAGAAAAGAGAGATAACTAAGTCTTCCCGTGGATAGAGTGAGTTTAATCTTAGGGAAAGTTTAAATCTAATAGTCTTAGTCTAAGCTATAGATAGGTGAATTAAGATGCCGACACATGGTTCGCTTACAAAGGCAGGTAAGGTTCGTTCACAAACACCCAAGGTTCAGGCTACTCAGAGAAGGTCACCTATACCAAGGTTTAGGCTAAGACGCATAGCCCAAAAAAGGCTTGAACTAAATAGAAAGCCAGGTCAAAACTACATCAGAGTCTAAGCTAAAAGAAGTAAAAGGATAGTTAACTATAAAATTTTGAGTTAACGGACTGGTTTTCCTCTCCCAAAATTCACTTCAACCTTATATGTTTTCTTGCAGTTGAGCCGGTAATGCGATGGCTCTAAACGACGATTTTGACCTATGTGAAATGGTTCTGTCATCTGCTTGTGAAGGACGCACTAAGAGAATTTGAATGAAGACACCGATGATTAAACTTTCCAGTCCAAGTCGATCCTATCGTTGTGCGTCGCGACCCTGAACAAACCAATGATGATCATTAAGAGCGAGATCGGCGAATAGATGAAGTAAAAACACAGAAACTCACCGGGATTAAAGCAGTATCCGAGCTTTCTGGCCGACAGAAAGTATATGGCTGAAAAACCGGCGTAGGATGAAGCGGCTGCCAGAACATTCTTCGCAACAGGAACGCCGAAAGTTGCCGGGGATATGGCGGGCAAAGCGAGGCTAGAATAACTGGCTAATATCAACAATGCCAAAGAAATTGCTTGGTAGCAGATGACGTCTGGAAGAAAAAAGTTGAGTGGAAGCAGAAGAAGGGAAGGGAGCATTAGCGGCAAAGAGAGGAACATCACTTGTGGCGTGCTAGCCACAATCCTCACTAGCTGCCTATAATAGTTCTTTAACCATACACCGGTAGCTATACTCCACCTCTTCCTCTGCTTGTACCAGCTCCTCCAATCCGAACAAGGTTTGATCGACACCGCAACCTTATCCGAGTATTTGAAACTAAGCTTTTCTAAGAAGGATCTTGTGGCCAAATCAAAATCCTCTGATAGCGTCCTTCTAAACCCTCCTAAACGCTGAAAAGCCTCTCTCCTAATGGCGAATGCTGCTCCATTCAAACCCAGACACTTTCCAATCTTCTTTGAGAAGAGCCAGCTGACAAGGCTAGACGCCAAATACTCGTAGTGAACAAGCCGAGCTAGAAATGAGCTTCTGATCATGCTCTTCTTGATGTCAAGTATCTCTACACCTTCCATCTCTCTTGCCAAAGTTTCCATAAAGCTTTCTCCGTCTGTTTGCAACTGAAGGTCACTGTCCAAGAAGAGCAGAATCTCTCCCGTAGTACGCTTGAAGACTTCGTTCAGCGCATTTGCTTTGCCGATTCTTTCTCCGTTTAGAATAAATGTGATCCTATTCTGAAACCTCTTCACAACGTTAATGCTCATTTCTGTGGGTTTGTCGATCACAACTAAAACTTCTTTGAACGGGTAGGAATCTCTTAGCAAGTCGGTTAAGAGTGGCTCGAGGAGATCTGATTCTTTATACACAGGTATTAGAACACTTATCTTGGGACCCAAGAAACCCCCACCACTCAATGCTGAGTAGTAACCCTACCCGCAGACATCGCAGTGCCACCTTGCCCCAGCAAAACTTCCCCCCATTATATAATTATCGCGTGCACGTAATAAGCTGAGATAGATATGCGTCTAATAAAGAAAAAATAACCTAGACTCTCTTATTGTTAAACGGGAAAAGATAGCCCCCTCATCTTCCAATTACTCGAGTATAGTTCTCTGGCGACATGTCACTTTATTCATTCAACAAGTAAAGCTTCAATAGACAGGAAATCTCTATGTTTGCTATGAGAGTGAACTAGATGCGCAAGAGGTTCAGAAGTGGACGTAGTAGCGTTGAGATGAAAACACTTGAATGCCCGCGGTGCCACGCTTACATCAGACTTGATGAGTACAGAAAGCATCTAGTTGATTGTAAAGGCTCAAAGCTGAGTTCTCCACAAGAATCGCCGTAAACCTTCTATTCCGCATGATTGATTTTACTTACGCGGGCGCGAAAATCTTGGCGACAAGAATGAGTTGAATGTCTGAAGAAAATCAATTTAATGAAAGGAAGTGAAAAATATTGGAGTTAAAACCCATAAATTTTCTTATTAAAAAACTAAATAATGAAGTAACTGTAAGGCTCAAAAACGATATGGAATATCGCGGCATAATGGTAGACTGCGACTATTCTATGAACATAATCTTAGAAAATGCAGGAAAATATAACGATGGTAAATTAGTAGCTAATCTTGGAGATGTTATTATTCGAGGAAGTAATATTCTTTATGTAAAAATTTGAGGAAAGAATAGTGAAGCCAAGCGTAAAAATCGAGAATGTTGTAGCTTCAGTAACCGTAAATCAGAAGATTGACTTGAATTCTATAGTTAAATTTTTCCCAAACGTTGAGTATAGGCCTGAGCAGTTTCCAGGTGTAGTTTATAAGTTGGAGAAACCAAAAACAGCAACGCTGATATTCCGTTCAGGTAAAATGGTTTGTACAGGTGCTAAGTCTAAAAAACAGGTAAAAGAAGTAGTCACGAAGGTTGTTGAAGACCTTAAGAAGTATGATATAGTAACCGAAAAACCTGAGATTCAAGTGCAGAATATTGTGGCTTCAGCTAACTTAAATGCTCATATTGACATTGAGCCTATAGTACTTCTTAAAGGGGTAATATATGAACCTGAACAATTTCCAGGCTTAATTTATAGGATGGATGACCCAAAAGTTGTAATTCTTATTTTCGCTAGTGGAAAACTTGTTATTACAGGTGCTAAGAAGAAAGAAGAAGTGAACTTAGCAGTAAACAAACTTCAAAAGATTCTTGAAGAAAGAAAACTTATTTCCTATGAATATAAGAGGAAGAAATCTCAGAAATGAAGATTGGTATGATGAGCGCTTGGAATTTAGATGCCGGCCCCTCTATACATGCCGAGTTGGTTGGAAGAGAATGGATTAAGATGGGGCACACTCTTCTCGTTTTTTCCTTTGTTACGTCAGACTTTCATGGCACCCATTTCGTTGGTTCAGACGAACACTATGTCTACAGATGTTTTGGAACCAGTGGAGATCTGGACCCGAGGCCGATACTAAAGTCTGACTTCAATTGCTTCGTTGTACAAGATCTGTGTATGCTGCCAAAGGATGAGTTGGGAAAGATCTTCCATCACATAAGGAAGAAGGCAAGAACGGTTAACATTATACATGATGTAGAGTTATCCAAAAACCCTTCATTTTACCAGTTTGACTGGGACGCAATAGTCTGCTTCGATGAGCGATACAGAGGGTTCCTTCGAGAAGTCTTTCCTAAGGAGATCATACATGTCATTCCCTACCCCTGCCACCCAATCGTAAGAACTGGTAAGAAAGAGGCTAGATGCAAACTCGGCCTACCAGAAGGCAAGAAGATACTACTAGTGTTCGGTCAGCACATAAAGGAAGATCTTGAGATGCTACCAGCGATATCAGAGTTGGGGAGACAGTATCCTATCCTCCTTCTAGTGGTCAGCATGCATGTCTCCGGCAACATAGAAGCAGAAAACATATCTGTAGAGGTGAGACGCGAAGCCCCACCCATAGAGAAGCTTTACAAATACTTACACGCTTCAGATGCCCTGATACTCAACAGAAAGGCCGAGAAGAAGGCTGTGATTTCAAGCACAGCTCACCTCTGTCTAGGTTCAGGCTGCCCAATCGTCGCATTAGATTCGCATTTCTTCGACAGCTTCAAGAATGAAGTTCTAAAATACATGGGAAAGGATGAGTTCAAAGAACATATTGAAGCAATCCTACAGGATAGCACTGAACTGAAAACATTGAAGCTTGCCTCTGAGGATTATGTTTTAAAGAACTCACCTGAGAAGATTGCTGAACGATACATTAAACTATCTCAGTCACTCTAAAGATAGGCAGGATGGTGTTTCCAAAGACATGAATTGCAAGTTACAGAGGTATAGAGGAAACCCGATACTGAAGCCTATCAAAAGTCATGTTTGGGAATCAGCTATGACATACAACTGTGCAGCTGTATATGAAGATGGAAGAATCCATCTAGTATACAGAGCTCGAGGCACAGAGGCTGGAGTCTCAAGGTTTGGATATGCATCGACCAATGACGGCTTCAAAATAGACTATAGAGAGAGTAAGCCAATATTTGAGCCAAGCCCCAACAATGAACTGGAATCTTTAGGTTGCGAAGATCCCAGATTAACAAGGATCGGCCAGAAACTCTACATGTGTTACACAGCATTTGGAAGAGTCCCCTGCATGTTGCATGAGACGCACTCTATACAGGTGGCTATGACATCAATCGATGTCGAAGATTTTCTGGGCCGTCTATGGAGTTGGGATGAGCGGATTTATCCGTTCCCGAGGGTCGATAACAAGAACGCCTGTCTCTTTCCAGAGAAGATCGGTGGAAGGTGGGTTATGTACCATAGGATACCGCCACACGTATGGGTGGCCTACTCAGATAACCTGAAAGAGTGGTATGGCTCAAGAATCGTCATGAGTCCAAAGGAGAGTTGGGAGTATTTCAAGCTCGGCGCCGGCCCCCCACCAGTCAAGACTAAGGAGGGTTGGCTCTTCATCTACCATGCTGTGGACAGTGAAATGCGGTACAGGCTTGGCCTTGCCTTGATAGACCCCGCAAACCCGGAGAAGGTCAAGGCAAGATGTAGGGAACCGATACTTGAGCCTGAGGAGAACTATGAGGTTGAAGGGGTCGTGCCGCAAGTCGTTTTTTCCTGTGGAGCCGTAACCATCGATGATGTACTCTATGTTTACTATGGTGGAGCAGACACGGTTATTGGTGTGGCCACAGCAAAGATCTCGGAGCTCTTGGACAGTCTTTTGAATTGAACTCAGCTCTTATTGATTCATACATTTTTCCAACCTAGTCTTACCATAAAAATAAAATGTTGGTTACTACAAATGAACAGGATTAACTAACAGATAGAAGGTGAAGCATCAATCTTGAAGATTGGCATGATGAGTGCTTGGAATCAGACTTCCGGAGTTTCCATACATGCAGAGCTTGTTGGAAGAGAATGGATAAAGCAGGGGCACAATCTCAAGGTTTTCTCTTTCATTGAGGATGACTATCATGGCCGCTCCCTAATTGGGCGTGACGAAAGTTTCGTTACCCGATGCTTTGGCACATGTCAAAAGACAAACTATCTGAATCCGATCCCCTTCTTGGAAGGAGACTATGAGTTCTTTGTGGTTCAAGACTTGAATATGTTACCGAGAAGCAAGTTGTCAAGCATATTTCATATGATCAAACGTAAGAGCAAAGCTATCCATGTTGTTCATGAAAACCGCTTATCTGAAGACCCATCATTTTATGAGCACGACTGGGACAAGTTCGTGTGCTTCGATGAAAGATACAGAAGTTTTCTGTCACGCGTCTATTCTGTAGATAAGATCTGTCTAATACCTTTCCCATGCATGCCATGGATTGAGGGTGATAAGGGAGAAGCCAGAAAGCAGTTAGGATTGCCACAAGATAGGAAGATCATCTTGGTTTTCGGGCAGAAATGGAGACACCTAGGGCAAGAAGAAATCCAAGTTTTGAGAAAACTCAACTCTAAGATCCCGTTGCTGCTACTCATCATCAGTGAAACACAAAGGGTCTCCGGAATTGAAGGTTTTGCATGCGCATTCAAGAAGGAAGTCCTCGAGAGGGATGAACTCTACCGTTACCTCCATGCCTCTGACACATGGCTTTACCCAAAACGGTCTATTGATAATACAGCTGTACTCTCCAGTACCATACACTTGGCCATGGGTTCAGGTTGCATTCCTGTTGTAAGAGACTCCAACTTCCTATTCGGGGTAAAAGAAGCCGTACTAAGCTACAGAGACAAAGATGAATTTGAAGAGAAGCTAATAGAAGCATTCGAGCAAAGAGAGGAGTGGAGACGGACAAAGATTGAGGCCCAAAGATATGTGGCGACTCATGAAAGCGGCAAGATAGCAATGATGTTCATTGATCTGTTTAGATCGCTTATGGATTAGAATGTATCTTCCTCAAATAGATAGACTATCCTCTTAAAAGAAGACATAAACATTTTTATCGGAAGTTGAAGTGTAAAAATGATTGCTTAGCGAGCACAGGTCTCGTCTAGTAAATGTTGAGCTCCCAAACTAACATCGAGCTTGCATGGAACTTTTACGGACTCTGTTCTCCACTGCAACTTCTATATTGTCAATGTTAGTAACTCCCAACTCCATACGCTCAGCCCCTCTGAAGTAGAACAACCTATTTGAGGGCGTTGAAAAGGTTAATGTACTTTTCCGCGATCTTTGGCGCAGAATTCTTGTCAATGCATCTTTCAACAGCATTTCTCAGAGAAACTAGAATTTCCTTCTCATCAAATATACTTATGAGCTGAGCTTTGAATCTGTCCAAATCTTTAGTTGGATACTTCAAGACTTGTCCATCCAGTGTTTCGAAGATTCTGGCATCAGATACGAGTATTGGACATCCAGATCCTAAGCAAAGATGGACTGTGCTTGACAGCGTCACATTGTCTTTATGTACATCAGACTTATCGTCAACATGTTTGATCAGGACATCTGCTGCGTGGAGGTATCGGTAAAGTCGCCCTAGGGGCGGTGCTTCCCTTCTGAGTTCGAAGGATAATTCTGAGTTCTCAGCTGCAACAACAAAACCCCTTATACTTTGTTCGTCAGTGGTAAGAACCAATATGTGCATCGGATAGATCCTGTTAATCTCTTCTAGGTCTGGTAGGAGCGGTAAATTGCGCCAGGCACTATAACCAAAGAAAAATACGATCTTCCTATTCAGAGGCAGATTCAATGCGAACCGTGAAGTTTTCTTGTTCCCTCTAGCGATGGGATGGTACGGAAATGGTATAATATGGATCTTCCCTTGAGGGAACGCTTTAGACAAGAACATCTTATACCTCTTATCGAAACAAACCACAGCGTCCCAATCGAACTCGTAAAAGAGAGGCTTCTCCGGTAGGTGGCCTTCGTGCACAACCATAACAGTCTTAGAGTTTCTTCTAACATCTTCGTAGATCTTTATGAGTTCAGCCATAGGTAGTATCTCGAGGTTTTGAGCAGCAAAAACATCCAGTTGAGAGTTCAGGATAGCCTTAGGGTCAAGCCAATCTCTTCTACCCCAGTACGAGGTTCCGAAGCATCTCTCCACATATGCCTCATCCTCTTGGACAATTATTCCATCTGGATGGTTGGAGCCGTCATGGGCAAATACCTTGAGCTGATGACTATTCTTGACCCATTCTCTACCGATGAGTTCAGCGCATATGGATGGCCCAGAATTTGCATTCCAAGGAGTCATCATGCCTATCCTCATCAGGGCCTCCCTCTCCATCTAGGATTGTTCTCAACTCTTAAGCGGTCGACAGTCCTTTGTAAAGCTGGCAATGCTGTTCAGCAACTCTGCTCCAACATGTCAGATTAGCGTATTTGGCGACCCGCTCGCCACATTCATTTGCAAAGTTTCTATTGGTTAAGATCCTGAGGAGAAGCTCTACTAAGTTTTCTTTATCGTCTGGGCTGATAAGCGTTTGAGGTGTCACTCCCTCGATCTCCTCAAATCTAGGAATCTTTGTGGCAACTATAGGTTTGCCGGCGCCTATGGCCAAGTGTAGAGCACCACTTACCTCAATGAAGGGCTGATTATGCAGAAAAACTACGGCGTCAGCGCTGCTGAATAGAAGGGATGTCTCTTCAGACGATACGTACCGCTCTATGAGCTTTATGTGTCTTCCTAGTCTCAGATGTTTGATAATGCTTCTTCTCTGTACAGCTTCTTCTTCATCTTGTTTGGATGAGTATGGGTGGAGACCGCCCACTAGGATGAGTTTAACGTTTTGAACCTTCTCTATAACTTCTCGAAGGGCACTTATGAGGAGCCTATCATTCTTGAAATGCCTAATAAAGCCGAAAGAGAGTATGACTCTATCTTTCTCAGAGTATCCTAGTGATTCCTTGGCTTTCGAAGCATCCCTCAAAGGCATAATCATAGTTCCATGCGGTATAACAGTGATTTTTCTCTCGTCCACACCATAATTTATCAACCATCGACTCATTGTGTTGGAATGCACTATTATTTTGGCTGAGACTTCACCAAGTATTCTGTGATTTCTGGATAGGTTTTCGAGTCTGTAACTGATCTTACTTGGAGTATTTGGTGTGTGTACTTCATGCATAGTGACAGCAATTTTACTGTTGATCTTACTGAGAAGGCTGAAGAATTGATCGTTTAAGCCGTAGACGCTGTAGTCATGCTGAACATGGACTATGTCAGGCTCTTTCACGTTAACGACTTTTAGAATATTTTCGGCATAACCTCCCTCTCGGATGAAGCATGGAATGCAGGAGAGTTTTTCGCTGTTGTAGGGGGATGAGCCGTACTCAGCAGCGACTGTTATCTGGGTCCTGCCTGTTTTGAGAAGGGCCTCACAAAGATTCTTGGTATAGTCTGCGATTCCACAGCGCATCGGTGGATAGGTTGATATGTAACATAGCTTCATCATCTCAACCTGCAAGTAAGGAAATGAATTCTTCCACAAAACGGTCCGGTGTGAATTGGTGGGACCTCTCAACAGAGCAGATCTGCATGTCCTGCCACCTACTATTATCAACCTTCAATAGATGAATGATCCTATTTACGAATTCTTCATCATTTCCTACTAGATAGCCCGTCTTGCCATTCACCATCGTTTCCCTGATGCCGCCCGAGTTGTATGCCACTACGGGTGCACCTTGACTCATTGCCTCAAGAGGTGCTAGGCCAAAATGTTCACCTATACGTGGGTGGCAGTAGACTTTTGCGAGTGAATATAGCTCGATCAACTCCTGATCAGTCGGGTTTATTCGAAATTCTATGTCTTTGTTTCCTTGATTCAAGAGATCCTTCAAGAATGATGCGTGGCGCTCATCATAGTATCCAGCCAAGACTAATCTTGAGTCCTTCACCTCTTCCTTGATTTTGGGAAAAACTCTTACCAAGAAATCTTGCCGCTTAAGTTTGCTAAATCTTCCCGCACAGAGCAGAATATTCTCGCGGGGAGATCCAAGATTGCTTGGTTCAGTCTCAAAGATGTAGTCTATTGCTGGGTAGACTACTCTGGCAACCCTGCCCCAGGCTCTTCTTATGGCTACTTGAGTATACTTGGAGTTGCATGCAATTATGTTAGCTGACCACAGGAAAAATTTGTTGAACCAACTTGGGAATCTATAGTACTCTATGTAAGTTCCACATAAACCTGCAGCCTCCTCCTCATAGGGAAAGTGCGTGTATTGTATTGTCTTCAGTCTTCTTTTTAGTAGTTTACTTATCCCTAACGTTACTGTGTCCTCAGTCATAGAAACTACTGCATCGGGAACAAAATCATCAATGGCCTCCTTGATCGAGAAAGCGAGTGTTGCCAAGCTTCTAAGAGCATGGCTTGATCCGTGAAACTTTGGGAATAATTTAGCCTCAAAGTCGTAGGAATTGAGGAAGCCTCCCTCAAGAGATGAGGTGACTATGCAAACATCGACTCCAAGTTTTTCTAATCCTACAGTTAGAATCTTGGTTAATCGTTCTCCTCCACCCTTGATAAAGAGGTGGGGATGAATAATAATCACTTTCATTCTGCAGCTTCCTCTCTATGCCTATAGCTGGATCACATCAGAGGTATGACTATGGTGAAATTATTATAGTTTTGAGTTAAATTGACTCTATTTAATATTGCAGCCTTAACTCTGGGTGTTCCTTCTGAAAATCCAAAATTTGTTGGAGTATATACTGGTTAATGTGAATATGGGCACGTTAAAGCCTTATTTTCTCACCTGCCCGCAGACGGAAGGACGCCTCTTCTGCGGTACTCGTTAATTGTCTTGGATACATATGGTCGGTACTTACCATAATCTCGATTAAGTATTACGCAGATGTCACGCATAGAACGTCCTTCATGCGCAAGTTCCAGAATCTTAAGCTTCACACTTTCAAACGCGCGCTGTAGCTTAAATGCCTTCCCTGGGTTTTCTTGCCGAACCTTAAGGCTGGAAACAAGGGGTCCCCTGGATCCTCTATTTCTTTAAGGCATAAATTATAGTTGATAGCGAAACCATCCACCGCATCCCATCAAGTATTACCATAACTTTTCTTTTTTATACATATGAAGCGTCTTGTTGAGCTTATTCTTACACCAACGGAGTTCATTCTTTGTGTTACTTGGAATGCTCTTACAAATCCGCTTCACATGGCTATCAACTCAAAAATGGCTGAAAACCATTAATGTATACATCTTCTACCTACCGATTCATCCAGAATATATGTAATATAATATCTCGGAAAAGGGGTCTCTCTCATTTTGATAAAGGCCCCTTCACAAATAGGCTGGTAGGCCTATCCTATTGGGTGTGAAGTGGGAACAAAACTGTAAGTTTCATCTTTAGTTTATGTGAGATTGTTGGGGAAGAACCTACCTATATTTTTTGAATCCTAAACTTGGAGCAAGCTCTCTGAAGCATTGGCGACAAAGATTCAAATTATACTTCCTTATGACTGCTCCATACTGACCGCATCTTTTGCATGGCCTGCTTCCCTTACCGAACTTCCTGTTTTTTTTCTGCTTCAGCTTCGCCAAGAGGTGTCACTCAACTATTTGTGTTCCAAATTTTTCCTTGATGAATTGAACTGCCTCTTCTCTGGATATTAGGTGGCTTCTGCCAACCTTAGACTTTTGCGGGACTCTTCTATTAACCCTGAATCCCGGTCTCTCAAGTGATACAGCTACATCCATGCCGAAGATTCCTAGCTCAGGATCATACTTCGCGCCAGGTATTTCGATATGCTCCCTAATTCCAAATGCGAAGTTGCCTGCTTCGTCAAAATGGGATTTATGAAGCTTGTTTCCTATGGTGGTTAAGGCTGTTTTAAGGAATTTATCAGCCTTTTCCCCTCTTAGGGTGGTCATACATGCTATGGGTTCACCCATCCTTATGCCGAAGTCTTTTATTGTTTTTATAGCCTTTCTAGGACAAGGTTTTTGCTCTGTGATTTTTTCAAGAACCTTCACAGCTTTTTCCAGAGGTTCACCGGACTTGCCTACGGATATGTTCACAGCAACCTTAGCCAACCTAAGGCTGCGCATCACATTTTGCTTGGTTTCACTGACCTCAGCCATCTCTGGTTTCACTATCCACCAATTTTGATTATGGGCTTCTCTTCACCTACGACGAAGACGTAGTCTGCTATTGTTTGGAAAACCTCCTTCTCCTCGGTTTCTATGGAGACACGCTTTTTTCTCGCAGCTGTAGCTTCCTCCACTTTCACTATTCTGCCGCTTCTACCTATGTTTCTGCCAGCAACAACAAGGACGTGGGATCCCTCTGCAAACCTCAGGCGCTTCATAATCCCCTGCTTAGGTATGCTTAGTTGAACAGTATCCAAAACGCTGTAGTCCTTATCCCCCAGCTTCTTAAGGTCTTCAGCCTTGATTGAGATGTTTCTTCCATCGTGCAGGTTAAGTTGCACAGCGCCGGAGTTCAGGGTTTTTTTATCATCTATTCTACAGAGCTTAAAGGAAACTTCCCCCTTCGGCACTTCAATTAGGGACAGCCCCTTTCTGGGTAAAGCCATAACCCTGAAGGCTGATTCCGCACCGTTAAGTTCAATCACATCCATCAAGCCAGCTGGATACTTGAAGTCGGTTCTTGCCTCACCGTCAACCTTAACGCTGCTTTCAGCCAGAATAAGTTTACACTCCCTTTTCGTTTTACAGCAATGAAGTATGTCTCTGAGGACCACGAGCATTGGGAGACTTCTAGCAGCTGCATGTGATCCTGCTCTAGGCTTAGCAGCCCACTTAAACTCCTTTGTGTGTATAGGCCAAAAAGGTGGGGCTGGAAACCTTTTCAGATGTCTTGAGCCGCCTTTCTTACCCAGTGCCAGTTTCCTCCTCTGGCGTTATCTTCCCCTTTTCCTTAAGGGATTCGGAACGCCACTTATCATCTAGGTTTAGACTTGTTATCATGACTTTGGATGCGTGCACTGAAACGTTCGTCTGCTGCCCCGAAACCTTCTCCTTGGTTACTCCTTCAACGTAAACCCTCTGTTTTTCCCTATCGACCTTTGTAAGCTTCCCTTCAATGCCTGAGAAGTCTCCTCTTAAAATTTTCACGGTGTCACCTTTTCTCAGAGGCAATCTTTTAGCGCCGTATCTATCAATCAGGGTTGATGAGAGAGGTGCTGACATAAGCTTACGTTGAATGTGTTGAGGTGCCTGATACATAAGCTTCCTCTGCTTACCAGGTTTCGTCACGTGAACCACCTAGCAAACTATGCTTGCAACATTAGCTATTCTAGGCCACCTCTCAGCAGCCTCCTTTGCCACTGGCCCCCTAATCTCCGTACCCTTCAACTCGCCTTCAGGGGTCATTATGACAGCGGCGTTATCCTCAAACTGAACCCTGCTCCCTTCAGGTCTTCTGAAGGGTCTACGCTGCCTTATGATTACTGCGGGAAGCACTTGGCTTTTCAGGTCAGGTTTACCTCGCCTAACAGAAATAATCACCATGTCGCCAACGCAGGCTGAGGGAACTCTTGTAAGCCTACCCTTGTAGCCCAAAACGTTAATCAGCCTAAGCACCTTCGCCCCAGTGTTGTCTGCGCACACAAGTTTTGTTCCGTTAGGAAGCCCTCTAGCAATATGAGGCCTATACTCAACCATCCCCTTGGCTGAGACTGCTCTGGTCTTAGGTCCAGGCATATTAGCTGCCTCCAGTTGGCGTTACGCAAATCATAGGCTACTCCACACCAACCCTCTCAACAACTACGAAAGCCACAGTTTTACTTATTGGGCGGCACTCAGCCACCTTAACTTTCTCGTTCTGCTTAGCGTTTACGCATGGAGGATTATGCGCTGGGATTCTGCTTCGCCTCCTCTCATACCTCATGTATTTCTTAATGTAGTGCAAGTAGTTCCGTTCAACTATAACTGTCCCCATCATCTTGTCGCTTACGACAACTCCATCTAGAATTTTTCCTCTTACAGGTAGGGTTCCATGGAAGGGGCAGTTCCCGTCTTCGCAACCAGCCTTAGGAGGCTTCACAGGGAGGCCGATGCTGCTCATCACCATCTCCTCAGCCTAGTTTTCAATCTATCTTCAGGCCTACCTGAAAGCTTTCTTCCATCAACCTCGACAACTGTTCCATCCGGGAGGTATAGGTTGAAAACAGACGTGTCTTTTGGAACAATCCTCCTCTTCTTTCCATTATCAATCGTGAAGGTGTGCTTCGTTTCATCAACAACAAGGCCTTCTAGGCCAATAAGCTGCCTGTTTCGGGTTTCAACAAGCTTTGTGTTTAAGCCTATTATCTCATGTCTCAAAATGTTTTGAGGCGTTATCTTAATCATTCTATCGGCGCCCCTCCCTCTCCACTGTTAGGATTCTCGCTATTGCATGTCTGATCTCCCTAACTCTAGCAGGGTTTTCAACGGTTCCACCTGCCTCAATAGTGGTTCTAACTCTAACAAGCTCAGCTCTAAGCTCATCAAGCTTCTTCATCCTCTCCTCAGGAGGCATACTCCTTATGTCACTAATTCTCAGCACCGGCAACAGCTACATCCTCCTTAACCTCTTCAGGTTCCTTAGGCTTCGTTTCCTCTATAGGCTGCTTCACCCTTGGTTTATCAGGCGACTTATAGTCGGGGGGAAGTATTCTAACCCTAATTCCGAATAAGCCTTGTTTAAGCTGTGTGTGCACAACAGCCTTCCTAAGCTGTTTCAAAACTGGGTCTCCAACCTTTGGGAGATACCCCGCAGAGTACTTCTCGAATCTAGATCTCTCGGTTGTAAGCTTACCGCTTACCACTATTTGAACGCCTAGAGCCCCAGCCCTCATAACCCTCTGTAAAGCCCAGTAGGAAGCCCTCCTGAAGTGAACCCCCTTCTGAAGCGCCATAGCTACCTGTGAAGCTATAATCTTAGGGTCAAGTTCAGGGGTCTCAACAGCAGCCACAGAGATCTGAGGGTTCTCAATGACGAACTTCTCTTCAAGAGCCCTCGTTAGATCCCTTATGCTTTGTCCCCTCCTGCCAATAACTAAGCCTGGCTTCGCAGCGTAGACAACAACCCTTGTTCCAATAGGGGTCTTAGTCATCTCAACACGGCTGTACCCAGCTTTCTTCAATTCCTGGCTTAGATACTCATCTATCTCAGCTTTTTTGTAGCTGTCTTTCATAAAGTACCTCTGGATGGACATTTATAGTTCACCGTAGGCTAATCTGAAAGCATCTGCTACTGATGTTCCCTTGGATGTCAACGCCCATTTATACTCCTGAACACATCTTTTCACATGGAATCTAGACCGCATTATATAATTGTATCGTTCGTAGGTTCCAGTGACCTTTCAGCGTACCGTGAAGGGTCCCTGATGTAGTCTTAGAGCGTTAGAAAAAAGAAAATAAATAAAGAATGAGATTACCATCTCGAATAGCATTTGCGGGAAATAAAAGCTGCAGACTTCTCAGAGGCTCCTTAAGCCTCTAGCCCAACAAGCTCTATGTGGCATAGCGTATCGAAGTATGGTGTTGATCTACCCTGCGCCCTAGGAATATACTTCCTCATCTTCATACCTCTCTGGGAGGCTGCGTGAATTATCTTCAGCCTATCCACATCGAGACCCTTATACTCAGCGTTCGCCTCAAGCTCCTCTAGGAGGCCAAGAATTCGGCCAGCTGCTTTAACAGGATACCTACCAGCATACCACCTTTCCTCAAGCCTTTTATGGGGGACTTCCTTCATGTAGCGCTTGTAGGCGATAGCTCTCTTTTTATCCACAACTTTCTCAAGGAGGCTTTTAGCCTCTGAAAGCTTCATCCCCTTGATTGTTCGGCATATCTCAGTTGCAGCCTTAGGCGAAATTTTAAGCTCTCTGCCAGAGCACTTAACCGTCTTGTCCGGATCTAAACCCTTAACAGAGTAGCTCCACTCAGGCATTGTTTAAACCTCTCTATTTCCTGCGTATCATCCGTTGAGTAGGCTAAGGTTGCATATTAGGCTTTCAGGGCCCACTTAACATTGCCTAGTAGGGAAGTCTCCTTTCATCTCTAGCTCTGACTTTAGTTAATCCGAAGTGAACTGCACATGAAATACAGTAGTTCTTCAGAACCCTCTGTCTGGGTATGTAGGCTCCCTGCGCTCTAAGCTCCTTGGATAGAGATGGATCCACAAGGGAAACCCATGTTGTTGCTCTCTTAGCCTTATCTCTAGGCACATAGGCGCCGCAGTTGCTGCATTGAACAACCTCGCTTCTACCTTTACTGCCCTTGGAACGACCTCCAGACCTACGTTTCTTCGGCATTTACATCTGCCTCTACATTAGCTTAATCACATCTATTACTAAGGTTTTTCTAGTTGAATCCATAACAACTATAAAAGCCATATGCATAAGGTACTCAGTACCATGGATTTAGCCCTCCTACGTTGCAGTTTCAGCCATTGTTCCAGTCATTCTGATAACAACTTTCCGGTAGCCTGAAACCTTGTCTCACCAATTTCCAGTAGACCTAATCGCGGTTGGCCATATAGCCCTAGACTTCATAACTGCGGAACATGTGGAGAAGCCAAACTGGACGCTGGGAGGATCATCAGCCTTCGTTTCCCTGGCAGCCAACATGCTTGGAGCATCAGTCCGCATAATCTCCAAGGTTGGCGGAGACGTTGACGAAAAGATGCTTTCGCCTCTGCTTAAGCCCGGCATAGACCTTAGGGGACTTGGAAAAGAGAATGCGCCAACCACCAGATTCAGGATAAATTACCGAGGGGAGAAGAGAAGACTAAGGCTTGAAAGGATTTGTAAACCATTAACCATAGAGGATGTGGATATCGGTGTCTGCGGGAAAGCTCTTCACATATGTCCCATTGCCGATGAAGTATCTGAGAAACTCGCGATAAAACTCATAGAGCTTGGTGAACTTACCTCACTTGACCCACAGGGTTTGCTACGCAGGCCTGATAGGCGGGGGAACATCAACCTCAGGAGGTGGCTACACCGGGAAGTCTTAAGGAAAATACATGTTTTCAAATCTTCCTCTGATGAGCTTAAAGCTGCTACTGGCAAAAGCGATGTTAAAGCTGCTTTGAAGCTTGTTGCAAAGTTTGGGCCAAAAATTCTAATAGCCACAATGGGGTCTAGAGGGAACCTTATGCTTCTGCCAAACCGTTGCAGCTGTCTAATACCAACATGTAAGCCGAAGATCTTTCTAGATCCAACTGGGGCAGGAGACGTATTCATAGGCAGCTTCATCGTCGAGTACCTGAAGAGTGGGGATCCGCTTTGGTCAGTTGCAGTTGGCTCAGCAGCAGCCTCCTTCGTGGTTGAAGGCGTCGGGTGCTCTAGGCTTGGGACTAGGAAGGAAATTCTTGAGAGAGCTGAATTGGCCTACAACAGAATTAAGATAGACGCATAGCCTTAAGCCTCAGCAGACATTTAGGTGAGTTAATTCAAATGTATATTATTTAGGAATTCAATCCTGGCGGTTATTGGTGTAAACTAATGGAGGAACGCATCGGAGAGAGATTAGCTTGGAAAGAGCCCCGGAGGATTCTTGGAGAAAGTCTTGTCAAGGCTGCTGTTCTTCTACCTCTCTACAAGGAGGAAAACGAATACTTTATTCTGTTCACTAAGAGAAGTTCGATGACGAAGTATCATGTGGGGCAAGTTTCTTTTCCAGGAGGAGCCTATAAGGCAGGAGATGGAACGCTGAGGTTTACAGCTCTCAGAGAAACTTTTGAGGAAATAGGTGTCAATCCTGAAGATGTGAGAATCCTAGGCGAAATGGATGATGTTACAACTGTCGTTTCGAACTATGTAGTTACCCCATTTGTCGGGGGCATTCCGTATCCATATGTTTTCACTGTTAACAGGAATGAGGTTGATGAGTTAATACGTGTACCTCTATCCCTCTTCCTAAGCATGAATATTAATGAAAAATACCATTATGGAGGTCACGTTATCTGGGGAGCTACAGCAAGAATATTGAATCAATTCCTCAAATTGTTAATGGGTTAACCACTATTGATTGATGGGGAAACAGTGGTTTAATCACTTCCCTCGGAATACTGGGGTCGAACTTTTCAAGCACCCTCCTCTAGGCGACTGAACTTATCCCCTGCTCCTTCATGGTCCAGCATTTCGTGTAGTTAAACTCTAAACTGGTTCAGCCCAGTAACCTCATCATACTCCCTTTCCAAAACAGCTTCCTCAAGCCTAACCAGAAAGACCTCGCCGGCAAAAACCTCTGTTCCAGAAACAAGGTGGCCTCCACGCAGCTTTCCCTCATAGTCTGAGACAACTATATGCGCATGGACCACAGTATCCCCCTTAAACTTAGCTACGTTGCCGACGCATGAAAGAACCTCCATAGGTTTATCAACAGTTTCCTCAACATACTTCCTCCCAGCTTGGTCGTAGTAGCTGAACCTAGCCCTCGCCACAGCGCCGATCATGAAGAAGAATCCTGAGCTGACGCCTCTCTCAGCCGCGAAGTCTTTCAGGGAATCAAGCAGATCTGATTTATGTTCCAGTCTGCAAACAAGAATTTCGCCAGGGCTTGCTTTACAAAACCTCATCTGAGTCACCTAGGCTAATGAACTAACACCAAGGGAATTTAAGTTATCTGCAAACAAAAATAATAGGTTGGGAAGCAACTATTTACACGAAAACAGGCGGCATGAAGCTTAGATGACAAGGGTTCTCGAAACCCTATTTGCCTACGGCCATAGGGAACTTAGAGCAACACATAGGACTACTCTTGAAATAACTAGGGATAACCATCTCACTGGAAGAGGAGACTGTATTATTGCTGTAGGCGCTTCCAAGGGAGCTAGGGATCTTTCAAGCGAATTTAAGAGGGTTTCATCTAACAGCAATTCAAGAATCATTTTGCTTCTGGATGTCGGTGGACTTAGAGAGGTTATTTCAGGTTGTGGAAGCAGTCAGCTTCGGTACGAGCATCCGACAGACCTAGTGGCGCGTAGAAGCAGCTACATTTGCAGTAGAACCCTGATGGTACATGCGGATAAAGCTGCATGCGACCTCCCCCGATCCATGGTGTCCAAACTTAAAGACCCAAGTAGAAGAGTTGAGATCACATTGGTAGCTGAAGACTAGTAAACTTTAGCGTCAACAACAACAAGCCACTCATGCGGTGCTGAAGGCTTCACGCTTCTGGTTGAAGTAACTTCCCCTACTTCTCGGCCAGCATCCTTAACAGCCCGCGTTAACTCGCTTCTCGCCTTACCTAGACTGTCAGGCTCAGCCGTGAATGTGTAGTAGTGGAGTATGCCTCCTTCACGCTTAATTGATTTGCAGGCAGATTCCACAAACCGCTTTGACTCTTCAGGAAGATTCATTATAACGCGATCCGCAACTCCAACAAGACTTTTCCCGATGACCTCCCTGGAGTCTCCTAGAGTTGGGTGAACTTTTCCTTGAACCCTGTTCAGCGCTAAATTCTCCTCAAGAAGCTTGATGGTTTCAGGGTTTATGTCTATGGCGTAGACCTTGACGTTTCCAACCTTCCTCGCAATCATTATGGAGAATGCGCCTACCCCGGAAAACATGTCAACAACAACTTCGCCTTCAGTCACTTGGGATGCTACCCTACTGTGCTCGTAGCCCAGCCTCGGGCTGAAGTAAACCTTTGCTAGGTCAACCCTGTATCTGCAGCCATGCTCCCTGTGTATTGTCGCAGTCTCACCTTTGCCTGCAATAATCTCAAACTTTCTAATCCTACATTTACCTGACACAGGACTTGCCTTAGCTAGAACCGTATGCATGTTTCTGTTAAGCTTCAGAACAGCCTCACCTATCATCTTCTTGAAGCCGCTGAGCTCCTCAGGAACCTCTATGACTGCTATATCGCCCACTTGGTCGATTGACCTTGGAAGACATGCTAATAGGTGTGGTGGAAGGCTGTCCTGAAGGAGGGTAAGCAGGCTTCCAGCGGTTCTCCTTCTCTCTGGGAATTCAGCTGCTTCAAAGTTGGCTTCCACCAGCTGGCTTCTAATAGCATTAAGCTCCGGCTCTGAGGGCTGCCTACTTATTGGCACTAGAACATACTCCCCTCTGGAGATAGGCTTCAAATCCTCTTGGAAGATCCCAAGATACCTAGCAACCGATATGGCTTTTCCCCCGCGTCTACTAGGCGCCTTTATGCATTGTGAAGCTTTCAACCATCATTCCCAGCATGGCTTATAGGTAACCAAAACCTATTTGTATGAATCCTACATGAAAAGATAGCCTAAAGGCTTTAGGTTGACAAGGGGGAACAGGTTTCGGGGAAAGTTAGAATAGAGATAATTAAGAAGGTAGCGAAGGAGCTTATTAAATGCTACCCTAAGGAATTCACAACCAACTATGAAGAAAACAAGAATAAAGCTGATAAATTTCTAGAATCACACACAAAGAAGGTTAGAAACAAAATAGCTGGCTACGTAACAAGACTGAAGATGGTTGAGGAAAACAGGAAAGCTCTTGAAGCAACCCCAGCTGAAACGCCCCCATCTACAGAGCCATAGGCATACAACAGGTTGGGAGAACAGTCTTCCAAAACTCATTAAGCAAGGTTTTTGCTGACACAACCTAACTGCTCGTCTTCGCATCGAAGTACGGTTTGAAAGTGTGAAGCTTGATTCTGGACGACTATTAGCAGTTCAGTTTTATAAAGAGATAAGGAAATACATTGTGTTGGTGAGTGAATTTGCCTCTAGTTGAAATAAACCTAGTAGAGAAAGAGTTGACCCAAGACCAGAAGGTAAAAATGGCTAACGATATTTGTGACTTATTGATGAAAGCCATACCCAACCTACCCAAAAATGCTATCACCGTAATATTCTGTGAAAATCCAGCTGAGAACTGGGTCGTTGGCGGAGTAACAGTCAAGGGGATAATAGAGAAAGCGAAAAAATAGGAAACAGGAGACGAGAAATTAAAAAAATAGATATTTTGTGTGTGTGCGCACCAAGGCATACACACACAACAATTCCTATAAGAATGCACCTGCCATTTTTCATGTCTTAGGTGTGATACTGGTATGCAATGCATCGAAGTGAATGGCTTAACCAAAATTTATCATAAATGGATTAGGGCTGTTGACGGCATAACTTTCACTGTGGAGGAAGGAGAAGTATATGGCTTGCTTGGGCCCAATGGCGCAGGCAAGACCACTACAATCAAGATGCTTATGACTTTGACGAAACCAACCTCCGGTAGCATAAGAATCTATGGCATCGACGCCTTAAGGTCGCTTGCTACTGTCCGGCAGATGATGGGGTATGTCCCACAAGACGTATCTGTTGACGGTGACCTCACAGGTTACGAAAACCTGCTAATCTTCTCCAAGCTGTATTATGTTGAAAGAAAAGAACGCGAGGAACGAATAAACCACGCGTTAGAGTACATGGGTTTGGCAGACAGAACGGACGATCTTGTCAAACACTATTCAGGGGGCATGATGAGGCGGCTGGAAATAGCTCAAGCCCTCGTGAACCGTCCGAAGATATTATTTCTCGATGAGCCAAGCATCGGCCTTGACCCCTCAGCTAGAAGGGAGGTGTGGCGGCACATCAAACAGCTCAATCGGGAATTAAATACGACGATTTTCATAACAACACATGACATGATGGAGGCTGACGAGTTGTGCAATAGGATAGCTATAATCAACGCCGGTAAGATAATCGTATCAGACTCTCCAGCCGAACTGAAGAAGACCGTCGGAGGAGACATTGTATCGATTAAGCTATCATCCCCCCTCACACATGTGCCGTTACCTGCTGAGTTGGGCACTATAATCTCAAGCAACGAAGAAGGGTCGGTGACCATACTTACAGGCAATGGAGAGAAGGTGATCCCACGTATATTGAATGTCTACGAAGGGGCTGGTGCAAAGGTGGCCTCCATTTCGTTGAGTAGACCCACCCTCGACGACGTATTCCTGAAATATACACATGGCAGGATCGAAGAAGCTCAAACATTGAGAGAGTCCCGTTTGGTCCGCAAAAGCTTCAGGAGGCATGCAGGGTAGATGAGTAAGATGAGCATGAGAAAGTTTGCCTCGAGTGCCCTAACAATAGCGGAAATGGAGGCTAGGAAGATACGCCACAGTTCATCGGAGCTTTGGATCAGGGCTATACAGCCAGCGCTTTGGCTCATCATATTTGGCGAAGCTTTGAGCAAGGCCAGGGGGATAGCCCCGGCCGGCATCTCATATATCCAATTCATCACGCCAGGTGTATTGGCGCAGTCCGTTCTGTTTGTTGCGATCTTCTATGGCATCACACTGGTCTGGGAGAGAGATCTAGGGCTTCTGAATAAGCTAATGTCAACCCCTTCGCCACGTGCCTCGATAATAACTGGAAAGGCTCTCGCCGCGGGCATAAGAGGGATATTTCAGGCAATAGTTGTATTTGCCTTAGCTCTGATTATCGGAGCGAACGTGAGGTTCAGCCTGTATGATGTAGCCGGAGTATTCGTTGTCGTCATATTGTTGGCCATGTTTTTCTCAAGTCTGTCGATGTTCATCGCGTCGCTCATGAAGACTCGAGAGAGGATGATGGGTATAGGGCAGGCAATTACAATGCCCCTGTTCTTCGCCAGCAACGCCATCTACCCTATGTCGTTGATGCCCCCCTGGCTTCAAGCGATAGCGGTGGCCAATCCCCTCAGCTATGCGGTCGATGCGATGCGTGCAATGCTACTCACAGGAGACTACACATACCTACCTGTCGATATGCTCGTGCTTGCCTCTTCCACAGCGGCGTTCATAGCACTCGCTTCAATAGCCCTGAGAAGGATAATCGAATAGAGATAGCAGCCTATACAGGGCCACATCGTAAGCGGCTGGGCCGAGTATGACAGGAGCCTGAGGTATCGCCCTAGAAAGATTTTTAATAAACCCCGACATTTTGGCATTTGTACCGAAATGTCAGACATTGAACTGGAAACCCTGAAGAAGAAGAAGCTTAAGGAAATAGAGAGGAAGCTTAAGGAAGCTTCCAATGTTCAGCATACGCATAGAGAAGAGCCTCTGGACGTTGTGAAGAGACTTCTTGTTGGAAGGGGGCTTGAGGTTCTTAATGCGGCTAAGGCTCAGTACCCTGAGGTAACGGACATCGTCGTTAGGCAGCTTGCCGTTTTAATTAAAAGTGGTAGGTTTAACCAGCCTCTGACAGGCGAGCTTCTTTTTGCACTTTACAGAACTCTAGGTGTTCCAGTTAGGCTTGAAACAAGGATAGTTTTTGAAGAGCATGGAGAGGTAAAGACTCTAGCTGAGAAACTGAAAGAGTCACGGTGAATGGGGCTGAAATGGGAAGAACGCTTATACTTATTCCTTTAATGTACACGAGAGAACAGCTTAAGACAATCCTATCCGAGGTTCCGGAGGACTACGAATCTAAGTCAGAGGAGTTCTGGAACTACGTTGAGGAGAAACTGAAGCCTATGGTAAGTCGAATCAGCACGGTGTATTTGGAAGCTCTATGTGAAGGGGGAAGCCGAGGCCTAGAGCTTATCGGTTCATTGGAAAAAAGCCAAGCCTTGGTTAGAAGGCTTATTGAGACTGGCTCTAGGCTTGAGGCAAGCGAAGATGAAGTTTTGGTTGTTGAAACTGAATCTTGGGCTCAGCTGATTAGAAGTAGCTCTAATCCCGTTCTCCTTGAGTTATACAGGGACAACATGGAGGAGAGGGATCGATACGTGGCTGATAGAGTAAATCAAACGTTGAAGGATGGTGAAATAGGCGTAATTCTCTTGGATCCAAGCAGAAACGTCCAGCCGCCTGAGGATACGAAGCTCATAAGAATGTGTCCCTTCGACCCAAAAGACTACCTGAACTCCTGGTCGGTTAGGTTAAGGTTAAGGAAGGAGTAGGAAGCTATATCGGTTTTGCTTTCTCCCACCTTTTCCTGAAGGCGTCTGAGAAGATTCTGATAAGGCCTGGATTCCTCGTGTAGTGAGGTCTGAAGGCCTTTGGCTGTGAAACAAGACTTTTCCTAGTTGCCCAAATTAGGAAGACAAGCTCCTCGTTGTCCACCAAGGTTCCTCTAACAGGATACCACTCCTCAACACAAAGCTTCACCTCTACGTTAAACTGCCCAAGTTCCTTAGCACGCCTAGCAGAACCTTCGTCAATAACCATCATCAGAACCTTTGCCTTAACCCCCTTCTCTAGGACGCTGGAAAGTGCTTCACGTATCTTGTCGTACCAACCGAAGGTTTCTGCGAAAATCAATATTTCGCTCCTCGCGTTCGCAATGATCTTGGCTGTACGCGTCTCCATGCTTGAAAGGCTGTCAAGAGGCTCAATTATTTCTTCAAGCTTTATTCCAAGCTTAGCCTCCATGTAGCGCCGCTCCAAAAGTGCCTGAAGACTTAGGGCTGTTTGACGGGCGTCATTAAACTGCCTTTCCAGCTCCTCCCTCTTCTGCTCAATGATTCTTGATAGAAATTCGCTTGGAGGCCTAACCTCAAGCCTGTTGCTTACAACCTTAACTAATCCCTTGTTAACTAGGTTCTTTATTGCTGTCTCAGCCTCGCTCTGAGGCATATTAGCACCCGCCAGAACCTTACCTATCTCCCTACTTTCAGTCTCGCCTAGAAGACTTAGGTATATTAAGCACTCCTGCTGGGAAAACCCAAGTGACTTAAGTAACTCAACATCTCTGCTCATAGCGACACTTCAGCCTTATTGTTGGTTCCCAGTCTATTTTTGCTTTTTGTTGCTTCCGGTAAAGTAGGCTGGGATGCATAAATAATCCCATATACACGCGTACAAACTCTCGCAATACTTATTAGTTCACGTATTAAATTACGGGTCAGTGTTGATATAATGTGGTATGGTAATATTATACCCTTTCTTTCCCCCTTCTTGATCATGATAATAATTCCTTTAGCGATCTGGAGTTATTTCTGGAAGATTATCGGCCTATGGTTTTCAGCGAGAAACAATGAAAAAGCATGGTTCATAGTCTTTTTCTTCATTAACCTAGTAGGTATTCTTGAAATCTATTATCTACGCTCTAGAAAATGCTGGCCATTCAAACCAAAATAATAAATGTTATTCAAAGAACAATCGATAGGATTTGGGATTCTCAAGTTTAAGTTTGGAATACCAATTAATGAAAATAGCGGTGAAGGCATAGGGATCTCAACAAAAAAAAGGAGGGTTTGTTGAGGCAAACCTTCTTTGTTTCTAATTATTAGTTTTGAAACTTTATATTATGGTTCCAGTTGCTACTCTCCACCTATGGGTTGAGTTAAGATGCCAGCGGAGATATTTGATGTCGAAGAGTTCATCCGCATTTCAGAGCATGCTTCTGAGTGTAGAGTTAAAAGACTGGAGGATGTGGTTAAACTGAAACTTAGAACCCCAAGCAAACTCTACACGATTAAGCTTGATGTTGCTAAGGCTGAGGATGCCTTAAAAAAGCTGAAATGCACAGTGGTTGAGGTTTAGGCAAGTAACCGACAACTAAAAATTATGTAACTAAAGCGAAATCGAGAAATCAGCTTATTCAAAATAGCGATGGCGCCCAGGCCGGGATTTGAACCCGGGTCGTGCGGGTGACTCGGCGGTTGGTGACACCAACACTCAGCCGCACACTCTAGGCGGACTGAACTGCATACTAGTCCGGGCTATACTACCTGGGCAATAAATCATCAAAAGCCTATAACATGTATTTAAACCATAATAGAACACATCTTTGCCAAGTAAAATGTTTCAGCCACATGGATTTCTAAGTCAGCAGCCGTCTTGCTTATCACCTGATTCGTCTAAAACAAGAATTCCATAGTTCTTGCTTGAAGCAAGTTCCACCGTGTTTTTAGAGTATTGAGAGGAAGCTTGGTTCTATATAGAAAAAGTCTTCGTTCCTCTCCAATAAATTGGAGGAGATTGAGGCGTCCTATCCAATTTATTGGATTTGATCGATACCTCCCTTCCAAAAAATTGGAGACACCCCTATCCCCCCGCCCCATAGTCATAAGCCTCAGCGGAGCATATGTCACATAAGCTGTTTAATTATCTATAAAGATTGAAGTGAAAACATGGTTAAACGATTAGCGTAACCCCTATTTTGATAATTCAGCTAACTTGTCTCTGATGAGTTTGTTAGCTAGCTCAGGGTCTGCTTTGCCTTGAGTTGCCTTCATAAGTTGTCCAACAAGGTAGTTCACAGCTTTCTCATCCCTGACAGCGTCGCTGACAGCCTGCGTGTTCTCCCTGAAAATCTTGTTAACTAGGTCAGCTAGGTACGTCGTGTCAGATATTCTTCTTAATCCTTTTCTCTCAACTATTTCTTCTGGGGTTGCTCCTGTTTTCATCATTTCTTCGAGGACAAGTTTAGCGATCTTTATGCTTATGGTTCCATCATCAATCATCTGAAGTATCCTTGTGAGGTGTTTCGGGGTTATCTTCGATTCACTTAGCTCTATGCCCGCTGCATGCAGATAGGCTATTAGGTCTCCTACAATCCAGTTGCTCGCCTCTTGGGGGTTGGTTTTCAGCTCAACACATTTCTCGAAGAAGTCAGCTAGGGCCTTGTTGTCTATAAGCACATCCGCATTCTGGCCAGAAATCCCATAGGTTTCTATGAATCTCTGTCTACGGCTTTCCGGAAGCTCAGGCATGGAAGCCCTCAGCTTACTAACATACTCCTCTGTTATCTGGATAGGCATTAGGTCAGGTTCAGGGAAATACCTGTAGTCCTGCTCCTCCTCCTTAACGCGAAGCGTAACTGTTATCCGTCTAACTTCATCCCAGTGCCTAGTTTCCATGCCGACCCTTATGCCCTTCCCAACAAGTGTTCCCTGCCTAGTAACCTCGAAGTTTAAAGCTCTCTCAACCTCCTTGAAGGAGGAGATGTTCTTAACCTCAACTCTCCTACCCTCAGCAAGCGAAATGTTCGCGTCACACCTCATTGAGCCTTCAAGACTTCCGTCGAATACGCCTAAGTGTTCAAGCTGTGAACGAAGCTTCTCCAGGAAGATCCTTGCCTCCCTAGGCGACTCAAGATCCGGCTCAGTGACAACCTCAACCAAAGCGACCCCTGCCCTATTATAGTCAACAAGCGTGTAGCGTGAGGTTTCAATGGTTCCCTCATAGCTCAGCTTTCCAGGGTCTTCCTCAAGCTGTATCCTCCTAATCATAACCCTCCTTCCTCCGTCAAGAGTTAGGAAGCCTCCTACGGAAATCGGTATCCCCCCAGCCTTATCGTATTGGCTTATCTGGAAGTTCTTAGGCATATCAGGGTAGAAGTAGTTCTTCCTGAAGAAAACCATCCTCTCAGAAATCTTTGAGTTCAGAGCTGAAGCAACCATAACCGCGAAGTTAACAGCTTTCTCGTTCACAACTGGGAGAGTTCCAGGTATACCTATACAAACAGGGCAAACATGGGTGTTAGGCTTATCTCCCCTATAGTCTGCGGAGCAGCTGCAGAAAAGCTTGGTCTTCAGGCTTGTAAGCTGGCAGTGAACCTCAAGACCAATCTTAACCTTCAAATCATCTACAGCCAACTGGCTTCACCAATCATCAGATTTTAGGTTTCAAGAAGCTATGCTTCATGTTCTGCTCATAGGTGTAGCCAACCCTAAGCAGTAGATCCTCTCTGGAAGGCGCTGCCATAAGCTGCAAACCTATAGGCAAACCGTTATGGAACCCGCATGGGACTGAGAGAGCAGGTAAACCAGCCAAGTTTGCTGGAACAGTGTCAACATCGCACATGTACATTTCAAGTGGGTCACGTATCTTCTCACCGATCTTGAATGGGAGAATAGGCATGGTGGGCCCAGCTACCACATCAAATCTCTTAAAAGCTTCATCGAAGTCCCTTCGGATCAAAGTTCTAATCTGCTGCGCCTTAAGGTAGTACTGACTGTAGTATCCTGCTGAAAGCGCATAGGTTCCTAGAATAATTCTCCTCTTAACCTCAGCGCCGAAGCCAGCAGACCTATTCTCTGAGAAAGCTGCGCTCCAGTCACGTGACCTATCAGGCTTCCTAAGCCCATACCTAAGCCCATCATACCTAGCTAGGTTCGAGCTGGCCTCAGACATGGCAACTATGTAGTAAGCAGCCAACGCATAATCCAGACTTTTGAGAGAAATCTCCTCGTAGGTTGCACCAAGCTGCTCAAGCCTCTTCACAGCATTCCAAACAGCCCTATCCACCGTTCTATCCGTTCCATCTCCGAAGAATTGCTTCGGCACGCCGATCCTCAAGCCACGAACATCGTTCTGCAAGAAGCTCACATAGTCTTCCTTAGGCTTGTTAAGCGAAGTGCTGTCGTTAGGGTCATGCCCGGCTACACAACTCAGAAGCAGGGCGCAGTCCTCAACACTTTCAGCGAAGGGCCCAATCTGCTCCAAGCTGTTTGCATAGGCAACCAGCCCATATCGGCTTACCAACCCATAGGTTGGCTTCAAACCAACCACAGAGCAGAAGCTGGCGGGGCAACGTATGGAGCCGCCTGTGTCGGAGCCTAGAGCCAAAGCTGCTTCACCAGCAGCAACCGCAGCTGCGCTTCCACCTGATGAGCCTCCGGGAACCCTGTCCAGATTCCACGGGTTTCTCGTTGGCTTGAAGTAGCTGTACTCCGTGGATGACCCCATGGCAAACTCATCCATGTTGGTCTTCCCAACCAGCACAGCATCCTCCTGCCTGATTCTCTCAACAACCGCTGCATCGTAAGGTGGAATAAAATTCTCCAGCATCCTTGAGCAGCATGTTGTTCTAACACCCTCCGTGCAAAGGTTGTCCTTAACAGCAACAGCAACACCGCAAAGCCTACCTACATTGCTTCCGCTTCTAACTTTTCGATCAATCTCACCTGCCTTCTTGAGGGCTTCCTCATCCATGACTGTTATGTAGGCATGAATTTTGCGCTCAACTTTCCTGATTCTATCTAGGACTTTGTGCACATACTCCTCAGCCTTAATCTCGCCTCTACGAATTCTGCTGCTTAGTTCAACAGCCGGAAGCTCCTCAAGTTTAGGCATAGGAAACCCCTTTAGATTATCCTAGGCGCCTTAACGTAGCCACTTTTGCTTTCAGGAACGTTCTGGATAACCTTGCTTGGCTTCGATGGCTTAACTTCATCAGGCCTCAGCACATTTGTTAGCTCAACAACATGGTAGGTTGGCGGAGCACCCTTAGTGTCAACTTCATCGATCTTCCTGAAGTAGTTCAGAATCTGGTTCAGCTGCTTTGTGAAGAACTCCTCCTCCTTCTTGGTTAGGTCAACCTTAGCAAGCCAAGCTATATGCTTAATCTCCTTCCTGGAGATGGCGCTGCTTCTTCTAGGCAAACAAACCACCGGTCAGGGAGCTAACCTAAACTGGTCTCTTGGGTAAAGGGTAACCTCACGGATGTTTTCCTCACCTGTTAAAGCCATCATAAGCCTCTCCAAGCCGAGGCCGAACCCTGCATGCGGAGGCATGCCGTAATCAAAGATTTTCAGGTGGTACTCGAAAAGCTTCGGCTTTAAACCCTGATCCTTCAAACGCTGGGTAAGCATCTTCCTAGAGCTTATCCTTGTTCCTCCTGAAGCAAGCTCAATCGAGCTGTACATGAAGTCAAATGACTCGCAAACCTCAGGTTTGTCAGCTTTAGGCTTTATGTAGAAGGGCTTTGAGGCTGTTGGCCAATCGGTTATAAAGTAGAATTCAGATTCAACTTCACCGAATTTCTGTAGGGCTTGGGTGGATAGGTCTTCCCCCCAAGTAGTCTTCATCCTACTTGCCTCAAGTGCCTTTAAAACATCATCGTAGGTGTAGCGCTTGAAGGGACGCTTAGGCATCTGAAGCTCTCTCTTCAGCAACTTAAGTTCATCTTGGCAGCTTTCAAGGATATGTTGAACAACGTGGCAGGTGATTTTCTCAAGCACATCAAGTATGTCCACGTAGCTAACGTAGGCTTCCTCAACGTCAACTGAGGTTACCTCGCTTAAATGCTTCAGCGTACGAGACTTCTCAGCCCTGAATATTGGACCTATCTCGAAAACCTTCTCGAACGCTAGGACAAGTTGCTCCTTGTAGAGCTGTGGGCTCTGCGCTAGGAAAGCCTCCTTATCATAGTACAGAAGCGGGAAAAGCGATGCACCTCCCTCTGTGGCTGTGGCTATAATCTTAGGAGTGTTCACCTCAATGTAACCCTGTTCAACGAAGAACCTTCGCATAGCCGCAAGCAGGTTATGCCTAATTTTGAACACCGCCTGAGTTCTAGGTCTCCTCAGGTCGACAGCTCGAATGTCCAGACGCTTATCCAAGGTTGGAAGCTTACCTCCATAAAGCATGAAGGGCGGAGGACGTTCAGCTAAACCAAGAACCCTAATCTCCTTGGGAATAACCTCAGCCCCATGAGGAGCCTTCTCAATGCTTCTAACAACGCCCTGAACACCAACAGTTGAGTGCTCACGTAAAGTTTTCAGGGAGGCTGAAACGTCTTTAGGCGCTTTATCTTCATGCGCAGTAACCTGAACCACCCCCTCCTTGTCCTGAAGCACTAGGAAATTTAATCTGCCCTGCCTACGTATGCTTGTCACCCAGCCGAAAATAGTTATTGAAGACCCCTCAATCTTGGGCGTTACCTCTTTAGAGTAGTGAGTTCTACGCCAATCTCCAAGCTCATCCATAGTTTTCAAAAGCACCTCCCAACTTAACCACCCGAACACAGCCACACATTTATGTCTTCACACAACCAAAGCTGTTTGCTTGAACCAAATAGATTTTATAGCGTAAAACATGCTAAGGCTTACTTCTTCGACCAGCAGCATGGTTTGCGATAAGCGCAGCAACAGCTCCAGCAGCAACCCCACCATCAATATTAACGACTGCAAGCCCTAACGAGCATGCTTGAAGCATAGCCATCAAAGCGCTTACACCCTTCTCCCCAAAACCGTAGCCAACAGATGTTGGAACAGCTATCACAGGCACACTGACCATGCCAGCCACAACTGAAGGCAAAGCACCCTCCCTGCCAGCGACAACCACAACAACGTCCACGTCTCCTTGAACCATCTCCTTAAGGCTTGGGAAAAGCCTGTGAATCCCAGCAACACCAACATCATAGCAACTTAGAACATCGCAACCCATAGCTTCAGCCACAACCCTAGCCTCCTCTGCAACAGGAACATCAGACGTACCAGCTGTAAGAATACCGATCTTCCCTCCTGTTTTCTCAACCGCGAAGCCTCTCTTCCTCACCACAGCCATCTTGGCTTGCTCAGTTAACTCAACAGTGAAGCCCTCATCAGCCAACTTCCTTAAACCCTCAACCTTCTCATCATCCAGCCTACTCACTATCACTTGGCTTTCAACCTCAACAACCCTCTTAGCCATGTCAAAAAGGCTTTTAGGAGATTTACCTTCAGCCAGAATAACCTCAGGTGTTTTTTTCCTAAGGTGGCGGCTAACATCCATCTTAGCCATTTCCCCAATCTCCTCTATGGCTAGGAGCCTAAGCTGCTTCTCAGCCTCATCAAGAGAGATTCCACCCTTCGCAATCTTCTCAAGTATCCTCCTCAAACCATCCAACCCCAAGCCTAACTGAAAGACATAAAATAAGTTGTAGAACTAAAGCTTAACTAAAAATCGTTTAAAATTAGTCATCATCCTAGAAAGACATGCCCTCGGCATTGGCCTTCACAGCAAACCTATGATCATCCTGTTACTTAGCAGATTCTGTTGGAACTATCTTAACCTTATCTATCTTGAAGTCCAGCTCCCCTCTACATTTTGGGCAAAATCCGCCATTTCTCTGGATTATTTCAGTTGGCGACTCAAGCTCAAGACCGTTGTACAGTTGCGCCCCACACTTACTGCAAACTATATTTTGAGGCAAAAAACCACCTTTAGCTGTAAATCCATAAACAACACTACATAAAAAGTATTTCGTTTAGCTGGAAGGCATATTAAATAATCCTTAATTGATTCGGTTCAAGAAATACTGGTAAAATGATCTGAGTTGCGTTTCACGAAGGAAAGGCTTGAAAGGCTTAGAAGGATTCAGGCTAAGCATGCAGAGAAGGCGGTGTTCGAAAATAGGTTTAGGCTTCCTATGTTCCTATACGAAGTGCCAGGGGAGTCTTGCCTGTTACCGGTGCCCCAAATCTCTAGCGGTAATGTTTCCCTTATCTCTTCTTAAACTCTCCCTACAAGATACCAATATACTGGCCTCATATTACACCCTATCTTTTGAAACGAATACAACAACAGGGTATCCGTCTGGAAGCATTTTAGTCGTCACCTTCAGCTCTATCCCTACCTCAGGTTTTTCGTGCTCGAGCCATCCCATCACCTTTACTCCCTCCATCGTCCGCCCTATGGCTATAGTATATGGCTCATATTGCGTAAATCCTTGGGGCTTGACCTGTACATATGTATATGTTTCAAGGGTTACTGTGTTACTCAACTCGACCCATTCCACTTCCGAGGCTAAGCATCGAGGGCAGTCAGCTTGAGGGGGATAGTAGAGCTCTCCACACATCTTGCATTTTGTGGTGAAGATCTTTCCCTCCTTCAACTTCTCCCAGAAGACTTGAGTCTTAGAGACAGGTATCTTGTGGCTATACGTGATAGACCTACTCACTATAGAAGGCGGCTCTTTAGACATATTCACCGTTCCCTCCGCAGTATTGTCACCCAGCAGTAATGCCCTGTTCCCCCTATGTTGTGGGCTAGGGCGATGTTGTTCTTAATCGGTACCTGCCGCTTACCCGCTTCTCCTCTTAATTGCTTCGCCAATTCATAAATCATCGAGCAACCTGTAGCACCCAGGGGATGACCTTTAGCCTTCAGACCACCATCTACGTTTACCGGAATCTTACCGCCTATCTCCGTTTGACCATCATCGATCATCTTGCCACCTTCACCCTTGCCACAGAAACCGAGGTCTTCATAGGCCATGATTTCAGCAATGGTAAAGCAGTCGTGAACGGTCGCTACATCCACGTGGCTAGACTCAACTTGGGCTCGCCGATACGCCATTTCAGCCGCCCTCCTCGTCGCCCTCAATCCTACGTAGTCGGGCCGTCTGCAGAGGTTCGCCGTATCGGAAGAGTACCCTATCGCGTCGATCCAGATAGGCATTTCAATATTCAGCTCCTTCACTTTATCTTCTGAAGCTAGAATAACAGTCGCAGCACCGTCACTCATGGGGCAACAGTCATACAGTTTAAGGGGCCACGCTACTGCCCTTGACTTGAGGGCTTCCTCTAAGGTGATTACTCTTTGAAAATGAGCTTTGGGGTTCATAGCTCCATATTTGTGAGCTTTCACCGCGACCTTTGCCATCTGCTCCTCACTTGTACCATATTTCGCCATATGGGCAGTGGCGTAAAGGGCATAGTAACTGGGAAATGTTGTGCCAAATAGATGAAACTCCCATAGATAGTTGCCGCCACGACCACCCGCTGCAAGAGATGTAGCTGTGTCGACTTCATGCATCTTCTCGACACCTATCGCAATCGCGGTATCAACTTGGCCACAAGCTATACTCGCGTAGGCGGTGTATATGGCTGCAGATCCGGTGGCACAGGCAGCCTCAACCCTCATAGGACCAACTCCATCCAACCCCACGTATTCATTAACCGGCACTGCTGGCAAAAGCTCGTAGAGCCTTGTGCCCACCGAGCCGACAATGCTCAGCTGAATATCCTTCAACGTAATACACGATGCCTGTTCCAGAGCCTCCTTCACCGCTTCAAACGCAAGTTCCTGAATGGTAACGTCACTACGTACACCAAACCTTGAGTTGCCACCGGATATCACAGCTACTCTTCTCATCAAAATCACCATATTCCCATAGAGGAAATTTGTTTTCGACCGTATTCACACCGTTGTATGCTGCGTCAATCCTAATCTTACCAAGATCCTTATCAACCCGCCACTATCCTCCGCCCTGATTACATGCTATTCTCCTTTAAAAAGCGGCGATCTCTTTTCAAAGAAGGCTCTTATACCCTCTTTCTGATCCAATGTGCTGAAGCATAAGGATAGAGCCTCCAACTCATAGGCCATCCCTTCACTTAGACTGGTTTTCTCCGATAGGTTGATGGATGCCTTTGCCAACTTTAGCATCAAGGGGCTCTTTGAAACCAGTTTCTGAGCCACTTCATTAACAGCGTCTGGCAGTTTGTCACGGGAGACAACTTTGTTAACCAAGCCGATTCTCTCCGCCTCCAATGCATCTATAAGGCCACCTGTCAGTATCAGCTCCTTCGCCCTTGCTATGCCGATGCGCCTAGGAAGCCTCTGTGTGCCTCCACCGCCAGGCATCAAACCTACATTTATTTCTGGCAATCCAAACTTAGCATTCTCAGACGCGACGATTATATCGCATGCCAAGGCAAGTTCAAGGCCGCCTCCTAATGCATGGCCGTTGACAGCGGCTATCACAGGCTTTTCCAGATTTGCTACTGTGTCTACGACGATCCTGCTGAATGATTTCACATGCCCCCTTGCTTGAAGTGGAGTTTTATCCTGGAGCTCTCTTAGATCTGCCCCTGCACAGAATGCTCCTTCCCCTGCACCTGTAATGATTACTACTTTGACTTCATTATCGGCTGCAATGTCATCAAGGGCCTGCTTCAACTCTATGCGGGTCTGAGCATTAAGAGCGTTTCTCGCCTCAGGCCTGTTAATCGTTATCGTTGCTACTCCATTCTTCTTTGAGTAGATAACGTTTTTAAGGGCACTCAATTAAATTCACGATTCTTACTGATTTGAAGCGCAGTATTTTACTTTTGCTAACATGGTGGCCATCTTGAACCTAAGTTTATATTATTATATAGGTAATGTAACCCTTTGACAATGGGTATGGGTAGCGTAAGTATTCAGAATGTGGCTGTAATAGGTTTCGGCTTGATGGGCGCACAGATCGCTCAGCTCTTTGCACAAAACGGCCTGTCGGTGACCGCAACGGACACTAGAAGTGAAGTGTTCCAGACAGGCTTAAGATTGATCAAGGAGGGGAGGCACGGTCTTAGCGCAGCAGTCGCCAGACAGAAGCTTACTGAAGAAGATGCGAAGAAAGCCTACGAGAGGATCAAGACAGTGGGAAGTTTAAAGGAGGCTTGCGCTGACGCTGACTTCGTAGTTGAAGCCATTTATGAAGATTTGGATCTGAAGAAAAATAGCTTCAGGGAGTTGGACAGGGTGTGTAAAGAGACGGCGATCCTAACCTCTAACACTTCAACTTTGAGTATAACAGAAATCGCATCAATTACTGCTCGGCCTGAAAGAGTTGCCGGTATGCACTTTTTCAACCCTCCCCAAGTGATGCCTTTGATCGAAGTCGTTCGAGGACTCCTTACTTCTGATGCTACTATTGAGACTGTTAAGGCTTTGGCTAAACGATTAGGAAAGACACCTATAGTTGCTAAGGATTCACCAGGATTTGCGACGAGCAGACTTGGGGTTGCATTGTTTCTTGAAGCAAGTAGGATGCTGGAGGAAGGTGTTGCATCTGTACGAGACATAGATCTTGGGATGAGGCTGGGCTATGGGCATCCTATGGGTCCGTTTGAGCTTGTGGATCTAGTGGGCCTAGATACAAGGATGGCGGTAATCGAATCTCTCTATCTTTCAACAAGGGATCCTAAGTGGAAGCCCCCCCTACTTCTTAAGCAACTGGTCGCCTCAGGTTACACAGGCGACCCGAAGCTAAAGGCCAATAGTAAGGGCGGCTACTACGAGTTTTTCGGTCTAGAGAGACCAAGCACTCAGCGTTAGCTAGATCATCGTAAGCCCGCCGCTGATGCTTAAAGTCTGACCCGTTATGAAAGAAGATTCATCGGATGTGAGAAAGGCTACAGCAGCAGCAATCTCCTCAGGCTTGGCCATTCTTCCAAAGAGCGATGCCTTTGCAACGGTTGCAAGGATCTTCTCCGCAGTAGATCCCTTCGACTTCATCTCCATTGTCAAAGGGGTCTCTGTTGCGCCGGGACAAATGGCATTGACATTGATGTTATATCTTGCCATCTCTCTTGCCAGCGCCTTGCTGAAGGCGATGATCGCCCCCTTTGCGCCAGAATAGACGGATTCGCCCAAACTGCCTACCCTGCCAGCATCCGAAGATATGTTGACGATCTTACCATACTTCCTCTCTATCATATGTTCTAGGACAGCTCTCGTGCAGTGGAGCATACCCTTGAAGTTTATCGCAATGATCTTGTCCCAGAAGGGTTCGTCTGTATCCATAAAGAATCTGATTTCGTCCCATCCTGCATTATTGACCAAGATGTCTATTCGACCGAATTCATCTAGGCTTCTTCTACAAGCTTGCTTTACTGATAATCCGCTGGTAACATCAACCTTAAAGGCTAAGCTTCTACGGCCAAGTTTCCTAACCTCATCAGCGGTCTCAGAACCGCTCTTCTCGTCCAGTTCCCAGACTATGACGTCAGCTCCTTCCTGAGCCATCTTGATGGCGATCGCACGTCCAATGCCTCTGCCACCACCTGTGACTACAGCAACCTTATCCAACAACTTCAACAGTGTTCAATAGTTATTAGTTCAATCGTGACTAAATACTTATCGCGTAGACTAATGCCAAAAATAGATGTAGCAAGTTGCAATCGAAGATCTAATATACTGCTTAGACACGTAATAAAAAAATATGCCATTTCACGAAGCCGCTCAAAAGCTTTTCGAGGAAGGCCTCATCGGAGCCATGAAGCTCAAAAACAGGGTATTGATGTCAGCCATGGTGACGAACGCGGCTGCCGAAGACGGATCGTTGAGCCCAAAGGTCTTTCGCTTCTACGAGGAGAGGGCGAAAGGCGGTGTGGCAATGATCAAGATTGGTGCTTGCTCCGTTGACACGAAAGGCAAGACCTATCCTAGACAACTTATGATACACCAGGACAGGCTGATTCCAGATTTAAGAAGGCTTATAGAAACGGTGCAGGCTTATGACTGCAAAGCATCCATCCAGCTGATGCATGGCGGCAGGCTGGCTCCTTCAAGAATTACAGGAGACATGCCTGTTGCTCCCTCAAGTGTTCCATCGAGGCTTACGAGAGAAACGCCGAGGGAGCTCACAAAAGTAGAGATACAGGGAATTCAACGAGCATTTGCAGAGGCGGGGAGGAGGGCGGTAGATGCTGGTTGCGACGCCATCGAACTTCTCGCCGGTCCAGGCTACCTTCTCAGCCAATTTGTTTCTCCCGCTACAAACAAGAGAACAGATGAATATGGCAGGAGCTTGGAGAACAGAATCAGGTTCCCCGTTGAAACCATCAGAATGGTTCGTGAGCAAGTAGGTAGCAAGATCCCAATCCTCTATAGAATCAGTGTAGAAGAGTACATCGATGGTGGTCTCACCATAAAGGAATCTAAAGTTGTATGCGAACGGTTGTGGAAAGAGGGGGGTGTAGACGCCCTAGATGTGGAGGCCGGCTGGCATGAATCCCAAAGACCAGTAGTTTCACGTGAAGTCCCTCCTGGAGGTTATGCTACTCTGGCGGGCGAAATCAGAGGGGTTGTCAGGGTTCCTGTCATAGCGGGAGTTAGGATCTGCAACCTTAATGTGGGCGCAAAGGTTCTGAATGAAGGCTACGCCGACTTTGTGGCCATAGCAAGACCTCTTCTTGCCGACCCCCAGCTGGTAAGAAAGGCTTTTGAGGGAAGGATTGAGGATGTCAGGCCCTGCATATCCTGCAGTTACTGCCTCAACCAACTCTTCGAGGACAAGTTAGTGGAGTGTGCAGTCAATCCTGTTGCTGACCATGAGGATGAATATGAAATTGAAGTCCAGCCTGCGACAGAGAGGAAGACTGTCCTTGTGGCAGGAGGAGGGCCTGCAGGCTTAGAGGCTTGTCTGCACCTCGCCAAGAGGGGGCACAAAGTGTTGCTCTACGAGAAGGAGAAGCAACTCGGCGGTCAATGGAACCTAGCCTCAATACCTCCATACAAAGCTGAAGTTAAATCTCTCCTAGAGTATTATGAGGCACAACTCAAGAAGCTTGGGGTTAAGGTGGTACTTGGCGAAGTCACTCCATCTTTGGTTAGAGAAGTCAACCCTGATGTACTCATGGTAGCGACAGGTTCGGTGCCCGTTGTTTTGGATATACCTCGAAGCCCAAGGATTGACATCACAACGGTTCATGAGGTACTTCAAGTAGAGGCAAAGGTGGGGAATAAGGTTGCGATCATTGGAGGAGGAGCAAACGGATTAGAGGTGGCTGACTATCTTGCAGCGAAAGGCAAGAAAGTCACGATAGTGGAGATGTTGGATAAGGTCGGCCTCGAGATGAACAGGACAGAAAGATGGCAGGTCAGAATGCGCCTCGATCAAAACGGTGTGAGGATTATGACTAATGCTAAAGCGAAGAGGATAGAAGACCACGGAGTGGTTGTTGATACACCTAGTGGAGAAAGCTTCGTGGAAGCGGATACTGTAGTCTTTGCCGTCGGTTTAAAGCCCAACAGGAGTTTGGTTGAGCAACTCGGACAAACAGAGGTTCCGGAGATTTACGCAATTGGAGACTGCAATCGAGTTGGAAGACTGGTCGAAGCCATAAGGGATGGATTCCAAACGGCTTCAAAAATTTGAAGCCCTCTAACCGGCTGAACAGACGATACTATGCAGTGATGCTACTCTTCCCATTTTGAGAGATCGACACCCACCCGCTCAAAATCTTCTTTCAGGATCCTAATCGCATTCTTGTACATGATCTTTTCAAGTATCCCTGGGCGGTATCCTTTGATTCCTTTTTCATCCCTCAGCATGTTGTGCTCCTTCAGCAACTCATCAAGAGGGAAGAGGGGGTAGTCTGTCCCCCACACGTACTTGTCCTGCAAGCGGCGATTCATCTCATAAATCATCTCTTCTGGAAGGTATCTGGGCCACATCCCTGAACACTCTCGATAGACATTACCATGATGTCTAGCTAAGGCATTAAATTCCTCAACCCAAGGATCGCCCACGTGAAGTATGAAGATCTTGATGCGGGGATATCTTGTAGCCAGATCCTCAATATGAGGGTACGGCATAGTGTACTTAATTTGAACACCTTGCCCCCCTGGCATGTCTGTTCCGAGTCCAGTGTAGCCTCCATGAAGCTGGATCGGTACTTCAAGATCCTGAATTAATTCCCACATAGATTCAAGCCGCTTATCGGTGACGCAGAAGCCTTGAGCCGCCTGATGAAACTTCACTCCAATCAGCTTATACTGCCTTATTGCTTTCTCAATGGCTTGGAGAGCTTCTTCACCTCTCCACGGGTCGACACATGCCCAGCCAGTTATGAAGACATCAGGAAATTTGTCACATAGGCTTCTGATATACTCATTCGTTGTTGGAGGATCACCGTAGCGTGTTTCGTTGTCCCATGCTGTAGGCATGCCCACACATCCAAGTCTCCTGTAAGTTTGAGCCATTTCTTCCTCTGTGGGTGACTTAGCCGTGATCTCCTCTTCCGTGAACTCTTTGTGGTAGAGGTATTTGTCAAGAGGGATTCGAAGGGCACGCATACACTTCCATTGAGTCTTCGTAAATGGATGAAAGTGGGTATCTATTGGTGGCTTATCAACATCCTTCAGTATGCGTTCAGATTCCTCCATCAATTCTCAACCACCGTAAGTTCCTTCACCAAGCATGAGATAATTTCACACACATCGCCTACGATTCCTATATCCGAAACATCAAATATAGGTGCGCTTGGATTCTTGTCTATAGAGAAGACTACTTTAGATTTTGTGAAGCCAGTTGTGTAATGCACGGCGCCTGATGCACCGAGGCTTATGAACAGCTTCGGACTTACAGTCTTGCCGCTATGGCCAATCATACATTCTTTCGGTATCCATCCTTCGTCGACAGCTGGTCGGGTTCCCCCAATAGCGGCTCCTAATGCGTTTGCCAAGTCTTGGATAAGTTTGAAGCCGCCGGCTGAACGCATGCCCCAGCCTCCTGCAACAACAATATCAGCTTCCTCAACCGGTCTTTCAGCCGATCTTTCCTCAAGTATTTCAATTGTTCTAGCCCTAAGATCATCATCCTTTATTTCGGCTTCCACTTTGACAATATCCCCTTTTGCATTTGGATTCGCTTGATGTGCAGTCAGAAGTCCCGGCTTCACAGTTGCCATCTGGGGTCTCGTTTTGCATATCATGCTTACCATCATCTTTCCTCCAAAGCCTGGAACAACCAGCACTAACTGACTCTTCCCGTTAATTTCCTCAATATGCAGGTCTACGCAGTTTGCTACTAGCCCTGTGTGCACCCTTGCCGCAATTCTTGGGGCAAAATCTCTCCCAATGCTCGTACCTCCGATGAGCAGAATCTCAGGCTTGCGAGCTTCGATTAGCTTACCCATCACGGTCGTATAAGCATCACTTTGATAAAGTCCCAGCCTCACATCTTCAATCACATAGACTCTATTCGCCCCGTGAGCAATTAAATCCTTAACTAAACCCTCCGCTTTGTCAGTGATCAATACAGCAGCTAACTCCGAGCCGATACTCTTACATAGCTCAGAACCTTTCCCCAGCAACTCCAGTGAAACCGTCATCAACCTACCCTTCCGCTGCTCTGCCCACACCCAGACTTCTCCACTTTTAGCCGCAGTCACTTCATATCACCCCCTAACTGACGCAGTTTCACCACCGCCTGTTTCGCCATCTCTTCCGGCGAACCCCTCAAGAATTCAACCCTACGTTTGAATTTGTGCTCAAAGATGCCTGTGACTTCGGTCGGTGAACCATCTGAGCCTACTTTGCTCGTATCAACCTCCAAGTCTTCACAATCCCATATTTTGATCTCCCTACCAGCTACCTCAACTATCGCCCAAACAGTCGGTAGTCTATACCGATTTATCTGCTCTGTAACTGATATGACGGCGGGAAGCTTCAGAGATATATCTAGATATCCGTGTTCTATTGGCATCTTGACCGTCAGGGACCTTTCATCTATGAATTTTATGTTACTTGCTTGCACATGCGGTATTCCGAGAAGCTCTGCAAGTTGCGCTCCTACATGGCCAGTCCCTCCGTCAACAGTCTCATTTCCACAGAGCACAAGATCGAAGGCGCCGATCTTTCCAATTGCAGCCCCCAAGACATATGATGTTACCAGTGTGTCAGATCCTGCGAATGCTTTATCACAAAGCAGAATCGCCTCATCAGCGCCTATGGCCAATGCTTCCTGTAAGGCTTCAAGAGCTTGAGTAGGACCCATACTTATCACGACCAATTTGCCAGTGAACTTCTCACGAATTCTTAACCCTTCTTCTAGTGCATGCCTATCACATGGATTGATGACGGAGGGTATTCCTTCCCTTCGTATGGTGTGCTTTACAGGGTCCATTGTTATCTCTGAGAAATGTTTCGGGTCGGGAACCTGTTTGATGCACACCACTATGTTCAGAGTCATGCCACGCTTTCCCCAACCGTGGCATTTGCTATCATCAATCTCATAATATTGTTTGAGCCGGCTGCGGCAATCGCGTCGAGCGCGCTCTTCATTCTTCGGATAATTGGGAAGTCCGCTGAGGTTCCGTATCCTCCAAAGATCTCAATAGCTTTAAGTATTACATCTACCGCCAATTCTGAGTTGTAGAGCTTACAGGAGGCTGTCTCCTTCGTAATCTCTCTTGGGTGCTTTCTCTGATCAAGCAACCACCCTGTCTTGTAGTTCAGTAATTTGCCAATATCGATCCTCATGGCCATATCTCCCAGCCTGAACCTTATCGATTCGATACTGGATAGGGCTCTCCCAGCCACGACTCTTTCCTTAGCATACTTCAAAACATCCTCAAACGCGCCTATAGAAGTCCCTAGGCAGAGAGCAGCACCGCCGGTTCTGCCTATGGCTCCAACAGCTCCAAGCACAGGCCCAAGCCCTTTACCCTCGACTCCAACCATGTTCTCCCTTGGTACCCTACAGTTGTCAAATATCAGCTCGTTGATCGGCATGGTTCTCGACATCGTGCTTATGAGGCGCTCTCTTCTCCCTGCTTTGAAGCCGGGGAAGCCTTTCTCCATAAGGAAAGTACTTATGCTCTTCTCTCCTGTCTTGGCGGTGACGCCGATTAAATCTGAAATTTCACCTCTGGTAGCAAATACTTTTCTTCCGTTTATCACATATTCATCTCGTTCGAGTTTTGCAGTAGTCTGTATACCAAGCGGGTCGGAGCCACCGATCTGTTCCGTAATTGCAAGTTGACTGAAGAGTTCACCTTTACACAGCTTACGAAGATACTTCTCCTTCTGCTGATCTGATCCGTACGTCGAAATAAGATAAGGTATTATCTCAAAGCCTCGATGATGACTTCCCCAAGCAGTGTAGACCCTAGCCAACTCTTCTGTTGCAATCATGCGGGCAAGATGCCCCATAGCACTTCCACCGTACTCCTTCGGAACAGTCATCCCTATGAGACCTAGATCAGCCATCTTCTTTGCAGTCTCAAAGGGGAATTCCCCTGGCTCATCGAAGTAATCCACTCTCGGAGCTATCTCGTTCTCCGCAAATTCACGTACCGTCCTTCTCAAAATCTCTTGCTCACGTTTGAAGCTAAAATCCATCGTCTCACCTCTACAATCCACCTCGGTTTCCGAGCTATATAATTTGCTATTCAAACAATGATTCGAGGATAAACCTGTTTCCCGTACCTACCTCAATCGGCTTTTCAGCAGACATAGAAACAATTGCAGAAAGATGCTTGCGAGAACTGTTAGATTTTCACCTAACCTTAGCGGCTTTAAGAGCCTTAAAAAAATAATCTGTTTCATGCATAGCTCCCTCAACAACGAAGCTCCAGTCGTCCATAACCTCCCTAAGTGGCCTCTGTCCTCTAAGAACCCTCATAAAGGTTTCCGGATCTGAAATATAGTGAATGTCAGCACTCGGATAATTCCCATCCCTAACTTCCGCATGGCCGTTGGCAAAGAAAACGATGTGAAACGTTAGGTCTCCAGCAACAAATTGAAAAACCTTTCCAAGATAGTGGGCACACATAGCTTTAACCACATCCTTCGCTTCCTCAGTCATATTTATGGCTTCAACCGCTCCAGCCAAGAATCGCTTGACATCCATCCCCGTCGTCAACCATACCCCTACGTGTTTCTCTCAGTCCACTCCTTCAAAGCTCTTAAGGCAGCTTCGTTCACGTGGTGGTGAGCTATATCCCCAAACCTCCTCCTAACTGCAGCCAAAAACTCCTTGTAGCTGCCACTATCCATAACCACGATGACCCTGCCATTCCTAACACTAACAAAATTCTCAGCATAGGAACGGTCTTTAATGTACCCGGTTTCAATATCCTCTTTCCTCAAATCTGGGTAGCCAAGCCATTCAGACATAATGCTTCCACCTCCTCTCCTCTTAACCTGTAGAACCCAGCGATGTAGGGCCATTGTACAACGATCCTTCTAGCACTCTTCCCCCCCACCAAACCAGTCTCCACGCCAAACCTTCCCCCCTTCAAGGCTGAAGAAGCTTTCTAAAACCAGCTTTGCACAGAACTCAGGAGACACCCCTATTTCCTTACTCTGCTCCACAATAGCCCCATGAACCTGATCCGACACATCTACGTTAATCTTCATGAATCTCACCTAACTACTTCTCCTAAAGGCCAGCCGGACGTAGGGGTTTCCCCACCGCTCAGAGTAGAAGGACCCCTCCATAGGCCACCTAGAAGGACCAACCATCCTCCTTCTAGCTGGAACACCGATGTTTAGGGTTGCAATAGGTTTCCAAGTTCTCGGAATCCCAAGCGTGTCGCATATTATTTCAGTCCTCCTAGCGTCCATGACCGGGAAGGCTTGGTATCCTGCACCATAGCCGAGAGCTGAAGCTGCAAGCCACATGTTCTGCACAGCCATCCCAAGGGTGATTGAGCCGAAAAACTCATTTGGGTAGGTTAAAGGGGAACATAGGAAGGTTTCTGAGGCACATCCAATAACCACAGCGTCGCATTTCTCCGGATACCTAAACAGGCTTCCATCCCTCATATCCTCATATTCCCTGGGTCTTCTAGACTCTGGGATGTACCATAATCTTCTGTGAACCAACTCGTATGGGTAGAGGCCGAAGAGCTCCCTTGCCGCCTCTTGGGAAAGGTCTGCGATCAGCCTCTTCATATCGCTGTCTTCCCTAACCACAATGTATCTTACATTCTGATAGTTTTCAGGAGAGGCCGCATATCTGGCTAAGTCAAGAATTCTTTCAAGATCCTCGTCCGGAAGCCTCCCACCAGTATACTCCCTTATACTTCTCCTCCTACGAATAGCCGAAAACACGTCTAAACCTCTTATACCTTCACTCAACTCCACCACTCTCAAGCCTAAAGGAAACAGCTATGCTTTAAAACTTCTTTCCCCGACAATGTTTTAAACAGCCTAGAGGCAAGTGAACTGGCATGCCTAACGCCTTACAACTTTTCTAGGAGATTTAGAAGGCTTATTTCCAAGTATTCGTTTGGAAGAACTACATACTTCCATTTAACTTCCACCGGATTTATGTATGGGCCTACGTCAACATCTTCCTCTGAACGGTATTCAATCTGCTCTATGGATAGCGCCTCACATATTACACCTATCTTCTTCTTATCGGCTCCTGGGCTTGCTGTCATTCCAAGTATGATTGGCCACCGCCCCTGCTCAACATAGCGTTTAGCAGGATGATGTGTTAAATAATCCTTAATTGATCCGGTTCGGGAAATACTGTTAAAATGATCTGAGTTGCGTTTCACGAAGGAAAGGCTTGAAAGGCTTAGGAGAATTCAGACTAAGCTTGCAGAGAAGGCGGTGTTCAAAGATAGGTTTAGGCTTCCTATTAGACATGTGTGCGGTGTCGACCTAGCCTTCACCGAGCAGAAAGCTGTGGTTGCCTGCATCTCAGTTGACTACCAGAGTCAAAATCCTGTTGAGAAAAAAGTTCATACAAGAAAGCTCAGTTTCCCCTACATCCGCGGCTTCCTAAGCTTCCGTGAGGGGCCTCCAATCGTTGAAGCTATTCGCAAGGTGAAAACCAAACCTGAAATCTTTCTTATCAATGCGCATGGCATGGCTCACCCTGCCCACTATGGCTGCGCAACACACGTTGGAGTTTCAGCTGGGAAACCAACTATAGGTGTGGCGGGGAGCAGGCTTTGTGGCGCGTATCAGGCTGAACCTCAGAAACTCAATGAGTGGCTTCCCCTAAGCTACAGGGGGAGAGTTGTAGGCGGCGTGGTGAAGTCCAGTGAAGGATGCAAACCTATTTTCGTTTCACCTGGACACCTAGTAGGTGTAGATTCATCCATCAAGATTGTTCTTGCATGCCTTAGAGGCCATAGGCTTCCTGAACCAATACGATTAGCCCACAACCTAGCTAACGAAGAAAAAAGAAAATTGGTTGGAGGAAACGCCTAACGAACTGCTGGTCAAAGCTGAGAGCCAACCCTGAGGCATATACGCAAAGATTTATGTAACGCACAACAGACTTGTTAAAAAGAAGTTGCCATTCCTTAAGAAGCTAAGAGGTATAAGAGTTGGTTAAACATAGTCGCACAGATGTTTTAGTCATAGGGGGAAGCGGAGCCGCCTTAAGAGCGGCATTAGAGGCAAAAAAGCACGTAGATGAAGTTTTAGTTGTAAGTAAAGGTGTAGTTGGTAAAAGTGGATGCTTCGCAGTTTCAGAGGGTTACTACGACGCACCTTTTGGGCATGTTGATGCTAAAGATAACCCAGAAGCCTACTTCAAAGATATTGTCATAGGTGGAGCATACATAAACAACCAGAAGCTTGTTGAAGCCCTAGTTTCTGAGGCTAGCCAAAGAATGTTAGACCTTGTAGGGTACGGAGTTAACTTCATGAAGACAGATGATAGGTTTCATCAAATAAGGGTTGGAGGCCACACCTATCCAAGAGTATGTCTACTCTCTCCTCTGAAACCTAAGTGCGGAGTCACTCTCACAAAAACCTTGGCAGAGAAAGCTAGGAGGGAGAGCGTGAAACTGCTTGAGAACATTATGGTGACAACGATTTTAACTAAAGGAAAATCAGCCGTAGGCGCGATGGGTTTTAACCGAAAGGATGGAGAATTCCAAGTCTTCAGTTCAAAGACAACTGTTCTCGCAACCGGAGGCACAGGTAGGTTGTACATGCATACAAATAACCCAGTTGGCGTTACAGGCGACGGATATGCTATGGCGATGCATGCTGGAGCTGAACTTGTCGACATGGAGTTTGTACAGTTCTATCCAACAATGTCGCTTTCCCCAACTCCAGGTTTTCTAGTTCTACCATCAGTCTTCCCAGATGGAGCTGAGCTTCTCAATTCGCTTGGTGAGAAATTCATGTTTAAGTATGACCCGGAGAAGGGGCATCTCTCAACCCGCGACAAAATGTCGAGAGCAATCTTACTCGAAGTGATGGGGGGTAGAGGCGTTGGGGGAGGAGTTTACCTTAACTACGCGACCATGCCTAGAGAGGTTATTGAAAAAACCCATAGAAGCGACTTAAACTTATTTTTAAACAACAGGGTAGACATCAGAAAAACACCTATTGTAGTATCCCCTGCACCCCACTTCTGCATGGGCGGAGTGCGGATAAACGAGAGATGTGAAACCTCTCTACAAAATCTATATGCGGCAGGCGAGGTTGCAGGAGGCGTTCACGGCGCGAATAGAATTCCTGGAAATGCATATACGGAAAGCCAAGTATTTGGAGCTAGAGCTGGAAGATATGCTGGCGAAAAGGCGACTTTCACGACTTTTGAGGAGCCTGACAAAAGCCAAGTTGAACAGCAAATTGAAGGGGTTAAGGCGTTTAGAAAACATGATGGGCAGACTCCAAGTGAGGTAATACGTGAGCTACGTGCGGTCATGTGGAACTATGTTGGGGTTGTGAGGAATGGTGAAGGTCTCAGGAAAGCTCTATTAGAGTTAAATAGAATTAGAAGTGAGGTTTTGCCTAAGGTTAAGGCTGAAAACCCAGAGGAATTAGTATCAGCTGTTGAACTTTCAAATATGCTTGATGTAGGTCAAGCAGTAGCAGAATCAGCTTTGCTTAGAACCGAAACTAGAGGAGCACATTACAGAACTGATTGCCCGAACGAGAATGATAAGCGATGGCTTAAAAACATAGTAATAAGCCTTAAAAACGGAAAACTATTGAAAGAAACAACTCCGACTGTAGCTACAAGGATCAAAATACAGTAGCGGAATCGAATGAAAAGCTAAAGTTAAATCTCTGTAACCCTTAGCTCGCAAGATTTATGTCTGTTTAAGCTTCAAACCTATTTAGAAACCCTTGATGAAATATGTACTTCAAGGCTTCTAATAGCCTTCTCAAGGGACATCCTCCTAACTTCGGTTACAACATCGCCCCGAGTTGTTTCAACAAGCTTTCTTGCAACATCAGCCTTCCTCCTGAAAGTTGGAATGATCGCCGTGTGGTCGATGGATAGAACATCGTGGTAAATTTTCTCCATTATTTCCAGTGTTTCCTCAGCCTCATTTGATTCTCCAGCTCTAAGATAGTTCAGGATCAACCGTCTAAGTTCACCTATGAAGTCTAGAATTCCCAGGAGGTAGGGTATTGGTTCAACACCAACCTCACCCATCGAGGGAACCCTCCTCTTGGCAATTAGGGTTAGAAGAAGCTTCGCCTCCCCGTACTCTTGGTAGGCGGTTAGGACGTTTCCGGAATGCTTCAGCTCAGGACTTTTAGCCAGCAGACCATTAAGTTTTCTAATCGTGTTCTCAGCCATCCTAAGGGTTTTCTTAGCTTCCTCCAGGTCTTCTCTATGCATCTGAAGTATTGACTGATCTGAAAGCCTTGTAGCGTTTCTTGAGAGCTCAAGAACCCTGTCTCTTGCTTCATCAAGCTCCTTAAGATGCAAACCTATTTTCCCAAGGTCTCTTCTAAGCAGCAAGCAGCAGCATTCTCCTTTAGATTAAACTGGAAACAAATAGTGGATGGGAAGCTAAAAACCTACGGGTTCCCAAACCTAACGGGTTTCTTAAGTCTGCTTAGAAGAACAACCCTGCTCTCAGGGCTTTCATCAATCAGTTCGTAGCCTATCAACCCACCAAGCTTCAGAGCGAAATCCCTAAGCCTACTATACTTAGGCATGTTCTCAAACATCATCCTCCTTCTAGCGTTGCCTACAAACATTGCTCCCTTAGGCTCAACATAAGTTGGGGAGGACTCTTCCACCATCCTTGCGTATCCATCAGGATCCATCATGTTAAGTCCAAGCGCAAGTGTCAGTCTAAGCACGGTTGGGCAACTGAAGCTTGGAATCAGGGATAGAGTCCTACCTATTTTCCGCCAGGCGTTCGAGATTATAGGTCTACAAACATCCTTAAACATCTTTTCGTTCGATGCATAGACAGAAACATACAGTTGAGTTGGCTCCTCGCTGAGTGTTTCTAAAACCTCAGGTTTGCTTCCGTTTGTTACAAGGAATGTTGTGAACCCGGCTTTGTGGAACTCGCCTATTAGGTCTCCAAGCATAGGGTATAGGGTTGGCTCCCCAGATAGGCTTATGGCCGCATGCTTTGGGTTTAAGGCTTCCTCAAACGCCGCACGGCCGATCTTCCCCTCTTTAACTTGAGCCTTGTAGCCTATCAGCATCCTACGCTGAGCATCTATGCATCCGCCAACAATCTCCTTAGGTTCACGCCAAGATGAGAAGTTAAGCTCCTTCCACCTAACCCCTAGGTCTTCAGGATGCACCCTCCAACAGAACCTGCATCCCATGTTGCATGAAAGCGTAGGGGTCATCTGCAGGCATCTGTGGCTTTCGATCCCGAAGAACTTCTGCTTGTAGCATGTTCTGTTGTGAACAAGGCTTTCATGAAGCCACCTACATTTCTTAACAGCTGAGTGGCCTTCCACAAGCTGGTACTTCTGTCGCCTAAGAGCACCCACAATGGGTTTCGGAAGAGCCTCCATGAACCTTTGCCCACATGACTTCGGTTATCAATAAAACCTTGAAATAAGTTTGAATAAGGAGTGAATTCTAGACTAGGTCTGCAACTATAAGTTCACAGACTGTTCCTCTACACCCTTCCTAGTTAGTATTAGGAGATCCATTCCGTCTCCGCTTGCAACATCTCTAGCGATAGCTACCTTCGCAGCCTTTGTCACCATATCCTTAGCCTCCTCAACCTCCATGCCATCTCTGTACTCGGCTTCAAGAAGGCCCATAGCCATCTCAGCTCCTGTTCCAACAGAAGCATATTTATCCTGTATTACTGAGCCTACAACGTCTAGCACGTATAGGCTTGGTCCTTCATCGTCTATTCCTCCCACGATTGTTTGGGTTATGTAGGGGAAAAGTCTTCTCTCAAAAAGCAGGTTACCCATAAGTTTCGCAGCGGTCTTAACATTAGGCGGTCTACCTCTATCAAACGCGTAGAGATTCATGTAGGCAGCTACTTCCCTAACCAGAACCTGCATGTCTGAAACCAGCCCAGCGCAGGCTGCCCCAATACTTTCAGTTATCTTGAAAACCTTCCTGCCAGATCTACTCATCACAAAGTATCCGTAGGAAACTCTCCTCTCAGAAGCAAGTATCACAGCGTCCTTGCATACCACGCCGATTGTTGTTGCTCCAGGTAGATAAGGCATCTCTCCAGCCATAAGCCTACACCTATAACTTTACTGAACAGTTGAATAGATAGGATGAGTCTATTAAGTTTTTAATTAGTTCAATTTAGGTAAGGTTGAATACATCTGAAGTAATTCAAACAATTCCTGTCCAAGCAGTTCCTTAAGGTGCAGTGAACTATATCCGGTAGAAAGCGCTAGCACAGTGAGAAAAAATGGGGAGGACGCAGAAACCCATAGACTTAACGACCGCAAGCTATTTAGACGCAGTTTTATGGCTTAATGCCTTGGATAGTAGGTAGTACGTAACCATACCTGTGAAAAACGCGTTCAGGAACGGTACGCCCCAATACGCGATCGTGCTCACGTAGCTTGCCAGAGAACCAAGCAGGAACGCTATAACACCAGCGGGATTTACCTTTGATTGAGAGCTAAAACTTCGGTGCCTGACTAAATAGTAGTCGCTTATGATAACGCCTATCAATGCTGGAGGAGCTATCCCAAGAAACTTCAGCCAACCCATGAAGTACTGCCAGAAGCCTGAAGCAGCAACAATGGTTCCTATCACACCTACGATTATCGTTACTTTTCTACGGTTAAGCTTCGTGAGCATAGCAACCGAAAGCCCAAGCGAGTAGATCATGCCTAGATCCACCGCGAGGAACCCAACCGCTAGGAAGCTGTAGGCAAGCTGAGGCATACCTAGAGCTTCAAGTACATCTGCTAGATTCCATGTTTTCGCTGTAACGGAAAGTATGGCTCCGATAGCTATTGTGGCTGCTGAAGGCGCTGCCAGTCCTACAAAAGAGCATTTAGCAATGTCTTTTGAAGACCTGTTCCAACGTGTGAAGTCGTTTATCCTGAGGGTAAAGGTCGCGGCGAAACCCATTACCAAGCTTATTCCGAAGAGCACGTTGAACGGCTCAGGTGGGGTAGCTGAAAAAACTTGGCTGAAGCCAATTGTATTCGCAACTATGCTTAGTCCATATGCAGCGAAACCTATTGTGGCAATCCCGCTCACAAGCGATATCCATCCGACAGCCCTTATCCCCATGGCCGCAGCTGCAACAATAGCAATCGAGTATATTACAATCCCAGGCTGAAGCGGAAGCGTGAGAAGCTTAGCAAAGCCTAGGCCGCCCATTCCGCCTTCAATACCATACCAACCGATCGTAAGCAATGTGATTAAACCAGCGCAGATGACTCTTGAACCAACCTCGCCAAGCGACGATGTGGCAATTATGTGTGTAGAGTACCCTGTGTCCTTACCAATCTTCCCCTGAATAACCATTATGCAGAGTAGACCTAAGCTGCCGAGGACAGCTGCCATAAATACTAGAGACATAGATAAACCGATCACCAGTGCCCCCCCAGCCATGAAGAGAGCTGGCGTAATTCCTACACCAAGCCATGCACCAACTAAAGTAGGCCAAGGAAGCCTCTCGTTTTCCCCCACCTGCTCAAAGACACCTCTTTCACCCATAACGCCACAGCCTACCCTAGAACTCTATTGCAATTGCTCTAGCTGTAGCCTCGTCTACATTATATAATTTTATTGGAAGACAGGCGAAGAAAATTCCTCGGCCTTTTACCTCATCAAGGTCAAGGACCTCTATGATCGGCACATTATTCCCAAGCAAGATCGTGCGGGGGAGCACTCCTGTCTTCCGTAATGATGAACGTAAGGCTTTATCCGCTTAACCCTCACAACCAGCCGCCTGCCTTCATGCATTTTCAATGGCTAGGTTTTTGAGTTAAGGCTACTTAAACTTCTCTAGGTGACGTGAATGCCAGCTCTTGTGGTGGTTGATGTTAGAGAGAAGTCTTCAGATGTGCCGAATATTCTTAAGGGCAAAGGTGTCAGAGTTGACTTCAAGATGCTTGACGTTGGGGACTATGTGGTTTCCACATTTGCTGTTGAACGTAAAGAGATTAAAGACTTCATCAGCTCACTTTTTTCAGGAAGGCTTTTCGATCAGGCATATAGGCTTTCTGAAGCATACCAGTTTCCTCTGATGATTGTTGAAGGAGACCTACATGAGGCTATTAGTGAGTTGAGAAACCCAAGGGTTTTTTGGGGCGCGTTAATTTCTTTATCCTTCAATTTTGGGGTAAGAGTGTTTTTCACCTCAACCCAGAAGCAGACAGCTGAGTTCATATCAACTCTTACGAAACAGCTTCCATCAAAAGTTTCTAGGCGCCCACCACTAATAGTGAAGAAGCCAAGAATCGAGAAGCTTGAGGAAGCTCAGCTTCTTGTAGTTGAGAGCCTACCAGGGATTGGGCCTAAGCTTGCGGATAGGCTTCTTAGGAGGTTTGAAACTGTTAGAGCCATTTTCAAAGCCTCTAGAGGGGAGCTTAACTATAAGGGCAATATTGATAGGGCTAGAGCAGATAGGATTGTGAAGCTTCTGGATTCAAAGTACCAACCGGGAGCTAGCTCTCCTAAGCAGGTTAGGTTAATAGAGGAATAGTGGATTTCCGTCTACGAAGGCTACAATTTCTGCGATGGTTTCTGTCAGCCGTCTTTACCTACGCAAATTATATAACCTAAACAACATTGAAGCTTTTGTGGGCGGTGTAGGTGTTGAAATCCTTCGATGCGGCTTGGAAGGAGCTTATGAAAAATGTTCAAACTTCACTTTCATCTGTTGACACGAAGCAAATTGATAAGATGATTGATATGATGATTGAGGCTAAGGATAGAAGAATCTTAATTATGGGTGTTGGAAGAAGCGGGCTGATAGGTAAGGCTTTCGCGATGAGGCTGATGCATCTTGGCTTCGATGTTTATGTTATGGGTGAAACAATCACCCCCTCCATCGGCTTGGGTGACCTGATAATAGCGATATCAGGTTCTGGAACAACGAAGCTTGTTGTGACAGCTGCTTCAATCGCCAAGGAAGTTAAGGCTAAGATAATTGCGGTGACATCCTACCCATGGTCTGAGCTGGGTAAGATTGCAGACCACATTGTTCAGGTGAGGGGTAGAACGAAAATTGCTGAGGAGAGAGATTACTTCACAAGGCAGATAACAGGTGTGCATGAGCCCCTAGCACCTTTAGGAACAGTTTTCGAGATGGCTACTACGGTTTTTCTAGACAGCCTAATTGTGGAACTCATGCGTAGGCTTGGGAAAACAGAAGAGGACATGAAAAGCAGACATGCAACTATTGAGTAAGGTTTACGGTGGCTAACTAGAGGTTACTCAATAACTATCATCGTAAGTGTTGAGCGGACTCCGCTCATCCTTCTTATGGTTCCTGTTACGATCTGCTTCAACCTATCTGAGGATTCAGCCTCAACCTGCGCTATAAGGTCATATACACCATAAACCCTGTCAGCCTGCGTTACCCCCTCAATCTTCTTTATATCTTCAATCAACCTCTCTTCAGATCCCAGCTCTGAATTTATGAGAACATACGCTTTAGTCAATTCCACCACTATTCCCTAAGCATTAACTTGTGCAGACACCCATTTTAATATTTAGGTGCTTCACTCAAGTCACTTGCGAAAGTTAGGTTCGTGATAGGCCTAGTCTCAGTGATGCTTAGTCTAATATCCTCGTACCCCTTCCAACTCCATGGTTAAATATCAACCAGAAGGTTAATGAAGCTGTTCAAAAGTTCATCGGCCAGTAGCAATGCTTAATTCCTGTTTGAGACTGTGTTACTGAGGATGCAGCCGATGAGAGTTGCCTGCCTATTTAGCGGGGGTAAAGACAGCTGCTACGCCCTTTATCAAGCTCTTTCCCTAGGGTGGGAAGTGGTAACTCTGGTTTCCGTGCAGCCGAGAAAACCTGAGTCATGGATGTTTCATTACCCAGCAACAGATTGGTGTTGGCTTCAATCGGAGGCTCTTGAGCTACCTCTAGTAATCGTAGATTCAAGCGGAATGAAGGAGAAGGAGCTTAACGACCTGAAGGAAGTTTTAGTTGACCTGAAAAGCTTCCTCAGAATCGAAGGCTTGGTCTCTGGGGCTGTTGAAAGCAACTACCAGAAGACTAGGCTGGATAGATTATGCGGCGACATAGGCGTTAAAGGTTTAGCTCCACTATGGCATATGGATCCTGTAAGCCTAGTTAGAGCTGAGATTGATGCTGGATTTGAAATAGTGATAACCTTCTGTGGAGCGCTGGGTTTAACAAAAGAGTGGATTGGAAGGAAACTTGACTTAAAATGCTTGGAGGAAATAATTGAACTCAACAAAAAATATGGGGTGCATCCTGCCTTCGAGGGGGGTGAAGCTGAAACATTTGTATTAGACGGACCGATGTTCAAAAAGATAATACAGATTTTGAAGTCAAAAGCCGTTTGGGAAAATGATTCAGGTCAACTCATAATTGAGGAAGCCTCCCTGAAGCCCAAGTGAGAAATATGCCTACTAAGCTCTAAGCCTTATCTATGAATGTGTTTGTTGCTTTGTTGTATGGTGGCTTTCTTATCAGGGATAACCACTTATTCGTTCCTAAGGTTAGGTTTATGTTTGCTTCTTCTGCGGGTGTGTGATTCAGAGCCATATGCGGTCTAATGAAGTTATAGTAGATTCTATATCCGTTCATCAAGGCTTTTGCGGTTCTCTCACTTTTCATGGCTCTCATAACTTTGTCTCTTTCTCTAACTGTTCCGTGAAACCTCTCTAACTAGAGAAGAAAGCAGATTTCTCATCGCATCGTGCGGTTTGAGCTAAACTAGAGCAAGTTCCCCTTAAAACTTAATCTTAATTAGTCTTATCAACTTGGGTTTCTAAAGTAACCTAAGCCTAAGTGGTAGTGGTAGTTGGCCTACAATACCCAAAAAATAATTTTCTCCATCTCAGGAGTTCGAGGTGTAGCTGGAAAAACGTTGACAAAGGAAGTTGCCAAAAGCTTGGCGGAGGCTTTTGGAGCACAGGTAGTCGGAGGATCTCTCATCGTCGGCGGAGATACACGTCCCTCAACAGGTGAAATTCAAAGCGCTGTGTGTGCAGGTCTAAATTCTGTTGGATGCAGCGTCATAGATGCTGGGGTTGCTCCAACACCATCAATCATCTATGCTTTAAGGCACTTGAAGCTTGATGGAGGCATAGTTGTCTCAGCCTCACATAACCCACCTGAGTGGAACGGCTTAAAATTCATCTCGAAAAGAGGAACAATACTTTTTGAGGATGAGCTGAACAAGCTTAAGAAATCCTTCACGAGGAAAAGGCTGAGAAAGACTGATAAGCCTGCTGTAATCCAACTAACAAGGTTTGATGCAGCTAAACTTCACCTAGAAGCTATTCTCAGCTTCGTTGACTCTGAAACCATTAGGAAAGCTGGGTTAAACGTTGCTATTGACGCCTGTCTAGGCGCAGGCGCAGCTGTTACGCCGCATCTCCTTCAAAGGCTGGGCTGCAGGGTTCTAGCCTTAAACTGTATAGACAGTATGACGACGCAGAGCGGTTGGATGCCGATAGACAAATCAGCTGAGAAGCTTTCGCATCTAGTGGTTGAAGCCGGCCTAGATGCTGGCTTCCTACATGACTTCGATGCTGATAGGCTTATATGCGTAACTGAAAACGGCGAAGTTGTTCGAGAGGATTACAGTCTAGCCTTGATTGTTGACGATGTTCTAAAAAGAAGAAGCGGCGGCGTAGTTGTCACCAACATTGCTTCATCGCTTGTCTTCGACCACATAGCTGAAAAACATGGAGCTAAGGTGGTTAGAACCAGAGTTGGGGAGATAAACGTTGTTAGAAGGATGATGGATCTTAAAGCAACAGTTGGAGGCGAAGGAAGCTGCGGAGGAATAATAATACCTGAGTTCCAGTACACTAGGGATGGGCCTCTAGCATCTGCAAAAATAGTTGAGATAATGTCTAGAAGCGGAAGGAAAATCTCAGAGATCCTAGAGGAGTTCCCGAAATACTTTCTGTGCAAGACAGAGGTGCCGTGCTCTGTGGATAAGTATGCCTCAGTTACACGTAGGCTGGAAGAGATGTTTAGAGGCGTAAAACTGGATCTCATAGACGGCGTGAAAATCCATGGGAGAAATGAGTGGGTTCTGGTCAGGCCTTCGAACACTGAGCCGCTTATCAGGGTTATGGCTGAGGCTGAAAGCCAAAGTAGGGCTCAAGAGCTATGCTGCTCACATGAGAAGACTGTTCGAGAAGCGTTAAGTCAATAGCCTGACATGTGAAGGCGCCTCTCAAGGTTGATGGCTTTGAAGAAAGGTTATGTTAGAGCTGCTGCGATTCAGCCTACTCCAAACTACACGTCCAACCAGAAGGCTGTGGCTGAAATTCTAATGTTGGCTGATGAAGCGGTTAAGCGTAAAGCTGAGATAATATGCCTACCCGAACTATGGTTGCCTGAAAGACCGGTGAGGGGATTTGAGGTCTTTAAACCATTGGTAGAGTTCGCTGCGAAGCATAAAGTTTCCGTCATAACAGGCGCTAACTACGAGCTGATTGGCAACAAGCTGTATATAAGCAGTCTAGTGATCGGAAAGCATGGGAAAATTCTCGGTAGACAGGCTAAGACGCATCCTTTCGGGGAGGAGAAGGTCAAGGTTACTGCATCACCGCAATACGAGGTGTTTGACATCGGCAACTGCGTGGTCGGGGTGACGGTTTGCTACGACGCTGTTTTTCCAGAGGCTGCTAGGATACTTGCATTGAAGGGTACTGACATTATTTTTTGTCCCGCAAGGATCTTAGGTGGAGGAGTTGAGCCATGGCACCTTTACCTGAAGGTTAGAGCTCTAGAGAACAGGGTTCCAGTGGTAGGAGTTAACATAGCTAAGCCGCCGAGATTTCTTGGAAGAAGCATAATTATCGGGCTTACGCAGCAACCAGGAACCAACATTGTTTACCCTAAGATCTTAGCTGAGGCCGGCGGGGAACAGCAGATTATCGTTGGAGAATTAAACATCGGACTTGCGAAGAAACTAAGGAAGGAAAGGTTTGCTGATAGGAAGCCTAAAAGCTACAGTCCAATATGCATGAGCAGCATCTAGACGCCTTGCGTTTTTCAGCGGCTCTTCTTAGCCTTTTGAGCTGAGCTGGTTATCAGAAGCTTCTTCTCATCATCCTCTAGTTCCTTGTAACCCTTCTCCGTTATGATGGCCACATCAAAGCTGTCTCCGCTACCAGCATCCCGCTTCATAGCTGAGTCTACAGCCCTAACAACAATTGGAACAGCCTCCTTAACACTCATACCTTCCTTAAGCTCAGATTCCAGAACCCCATAGGCTATAGGTGAACCTGAACCTGTGGAAACACATTTCTCCTCCATGAGGCTTCCTAATGGGTCAAGGGCAAATATTCTCGGGCCATGCTCATCAACCCCGCCTATGAGTGCCTGGAGATAAAGCGGCGCCATACGAGATGAAAAAAGAAGGTTTGCAACAAGTCTAGCAGCAGAATTCACCGGCATAGGCTTCTCATTCTGAATCTTGTAGAGCTGAGCATTAGCCCTAAGAATCTCAACTGTTGACTGAGCGTCACCTACGACTCCAGCAATAGTCATGGCTATATGGTTGTCAATCATATACACCTTCTTCGCGTGTTTATGAGCTACAAAGTAGCCCATCGTCGCCCTTGTGTCTGTCGCGAAAACAACTCCATCCCTGCAGACCACACCGATCGTGGTTGTGCCCTTCAACACGCCATAAGGCATTCTTCCATAGTTTGGGTTTAGCATGGAACCACACCTAGACCTAATGCATCTGTTGCTCTAAATAAATATCGCACCAAACTAGATAAACGTTACAAAATGTAAGCGAAACTGTCCATGTATCCGTAGAGAAGCAATTGAAACTGTTCTGAAGATTATATAGAATTTAGGTTTTAGCAAGAAGTTTAGGCGCTTCTTTCAACGCCATCTTCTCGTCGTCGATGGCAACGATCTGGCTTCTAATTTGCCTTACTTTAATTCTATCTTCGTCAATCGTATCACTAAGCCTTTTTCCGCATCGAGGACATGAACCGCACTGCCTCTTTTTTACGAGGTCTAGTAGGCTGATGGATGCTATAATGTGCTCTGGGATATCAAGCGTATAGAAGAGTATGTGTCTGCACACAACGCAACGGAAAACTAAAGGCAAGCCTCAACCTCACTCTCCAGCCAGTAAATCAATTAACCTGATAATTAGACTCAAGTTCTAAATCTTGTTAAACTAGGCGACCAACAGCCGAAAAATGTACGTAAACCTAGGCAATCTGACCAGTGATAGGGAGGCTAACTCAGAGACTACCAGCTTGGTTCTCATCGCCTATAACTATGGAGAGGTTATACTCATAAGAGAAAGGAGGATCTAAGAACAGCAAGAAGCAGAACAGAGAGCCCAAACTGAAGCAGAAAGATTTAGGCAGACTCTTGCTATCATACTTGTTACGACCGCAACCCTTGCTCTGATAGGTGCTACAATAAAGTTACGAGATATAAGAAATTGATTTTCAAAGACAACAATAGACTTCTAGGGATTATGATCCTCTAATGATTTGTTCAGTCTATCTCCTAATCGCTAGTGAACTAGTTTGCTCCATCTGACCTTTTCTTTCTCGCATCTATAGCTGTGGCCTTTTTCACAGAATCATGTTTGAACTGCGCTTTGCTCCAGTTTCTTTAATTCTTCTAGTCGACGTCGAACTCCGTCCTTAACCAGTTCTGAGACTGAGACATAGCCATGCCTACCTGACTTCACTATCTCCTCACATTGGAGGTAAAGGTCCTGTGGCAAACCGATGATTCGATACCTCTTCCTTACCATGATAACCCTTTACGGACGGGTTAATAACCGAAAACCTTAAAATATAATCATAGATGTATTATTAACCTGTTAATAACCAGAAAATAGAGGATGATGTGAATGTTTTTTGAAAGAACAAAGCGGAAACGGCTAAACAGCGACGCTGAGAAAGCGAGGAAACTTCTAAGCCCTAGGAAAACATTCAGCGTACTCCTTCTGGTAATGCTTTTAAGCATCGCAGTGGCCGGAACGGTTATTCCTGTTCATGGAGCTTCCACTTGGTATGTTGATCCTTCAGGTACTAATGATGGGTTTCATGGTACCGGAACAGGAACAGGGGCGTTAAAGACACTTCAATATGCGATCGACGATAGTCGAGTAGTTGTTGGTGACATGATTCAGGTAGCGACGGGGACGTATACTGAGAATTTAGTTATAAACAAGGGTATAACTCTTAAGTCAAGCGGCGGCGCTGGATCTACTACAATCAACCCAGCGGTCACGAGTGATTTACTAATTGACATAAAAGCTAATTATGTGACGGTGGACGGCTTTACAGTTTCTGGTCATACTGGTGGTGATAAGCCTTTCGGTCAAGGTGCTGCCATATTCGTCAGGGGCGTAGACCACTGCACCATCAAGAATAACATCTTAACCGGCAATACCGGCGAAAGTGACATCGGCCTTTTCGGTGGGTGCAACGACATGCCGGGTGTTTATCCTGACTACAACACAGTCTACAATAACGTTATCTATGGTGGTGGTAAGGGTTATGGCATTAAAGTTAAGGGGTCACACAATACTATAGATAGCAATACTCTTTACAACCTCGATGAAGCCATAGCCTTATGGAGCTTGGAACCCCCTGGCGAAAACACATCTCCTGATTACAACACCATTTCAAATAATGTTATCAGTGCTGGCTCTAAGCTGAATAAAGGTATTTCTATTAAAACAGGACACCATACCACAGTAACAGGTAATACTATTACTAGCGCAGTCTGGTGCGGAATCTTCGTTTATAGTGATAGCAAAATGAAAACTGAGGGAGACTTCGATATAAGACCTGCCTATTGCACGATAAGTGGTAATACAATCACAGGAGGAGAAGCCGGGATTGTTCTGACAGAAGGCGCTAACCACTTCACCATCTCGGGTAACACTATTTCTGGAACCTCTGTTGCTGGTATTCTTGGATCAGTTTCGAGATGGCCTGAGGATTGGACCGCCAGTCCGTCGAGCTACCTTCAAGGAGCTCCTCAAGCGTATCTTCAGATAACAGATCATACAATTTCCGGCAATACTATCTCTAATTGTGGTCATGGTGTTGCTATGCAATATGGGGATCGCAACACACTGACCGGAAATACGTACGTATTTAGCTTTTTTGTCTTGGTTAGTCGTGGATGACCGTAATGCTTTTAAATATCTATTGCAATATTATTGCAATGATGATCTATGCCTGAGCGGAGGTCTGTTGCTGAGAAGCCTATGGAGATTGCGATGTTAGGGTTCGAGGTTGTTGAGAAGGTGGCTATGCCTTGTGCAACATCGGCTAGGATCCTGGTTCCGAAGGATTGGGTTGGGAAACGGGTTAGGGCTGTCAGGCTGGATCCTTAAGGATGGTTGTGGAAGGATTGGTATGCCTGAACTGTGTGAGGCTGCGGGAGAGCGTCCAGCAGCTCAGGGCTGAGAACTCCCTGTTGAGGGAGGAGAATGCTGAGCTGAAACGTCGGCTAGCTATCTACGAGAACCCAGATGTGCCGCCTTCGCGGCGCATGTATCCTACACGTCCACGCTTCAACAACTGTGGGAGGAGGTTTCCAGGCAGACCTAGAGGACACCTAGGCAAGACCAGGCCGTTCCCCAAACCCGATGTGGTGAGGGCTCCGGAGCAGAAGGATGAGTGTGAGTATTGCGGAACCCCACTCGGCCAGCCTCACTACGTGAGCCACCACATCGTCGAGGAGATTTCAAACCCCTCCCCAAGAGCCGTTATAGATTTTCTCGAGTTTGGGTGGGAGTGTGAGGCTTGCGGTGCTGGGCCCACCTTCTCAGAGAGGCAGAATACCTAGCGGAACGCATAGAAGAAGCCAAACCGCTCTCAGAAGCACTACACAAGCTCTACAGCCACATCAAGGACCCACCTGATGGGGCGACAATCCTGCTGGAGAATGCTGAGAGAACCATGAACCATTGGGCAAGCAGATCCTACAAGACCGATGAGGTTAGAAGATTCGCAGCCAAAATACACTGGTTCACCTTCCTAACCGCCTCTAGCGTTGAGCCTACCAACAATAGAGCCGAACGAGCCCTCAGAGAGCATGTTGTCCAACGGAAGATCATCGGCACCCTCAGAAACGAGAAGGGCACCAAGATCCATGAAACGATCATGACTATGCTGGCCACATGGAAACAGCGAGGTCTCAACCCATCCAAAACATTGGCCCAAACCCTGACCGAAGAATGGGCGAAGAGCTAAATACGTACGGAAATACAATTGAGAACAATGTAGGCGCCGCAGCTATTTTTAGTTGGCATAGTATTAGCTTTGAGGCATACGCTAGGGGTGTTTACTTCGACGTAAACTCACAGGATAATCACGTTAACAACAACAATATAGTTGGTAATAGTGTCTATGGTTTGCAGAATGCAAATATAGCGACGACTCTGAACGCTGAGAACAACTATTGGGGTTCTGGTGGAGTTGGCACGAATAAGGGAAAACCCGGTGAAGGAGGTAACAATGGTGTCAATAGTAATATCCATGTTGATTATACTCCTTGGCTTGTTCCGGGTACTGAACAGGAGACGGGGACAGCCACGGGAACCGGCACCGCTAAATTCAATTCGGACACGGGTGCTGTTTCAGATCCCACCCCAATAGGTGAGGCCACACTTCCCACTGCTGGTAAGCCAGCCCGAAACTTTCCACACGGCTTCTTCTCATTCTACATTACGGGAATAACCCCTAACGCAATAGTGACGGTCACCATCTCGCTTCCCTCAGCCGTCCCGGTTGGCACCCAGTACTGGAAGTATCACGCTTCTGAAGGCGGGTGGATTCAGATACCGATGGGAAGCGACAACGGGGACAACATTATAACCATAACGCTTGTTGATGGAGGCCTAGGAGACGATGATGGAACAGCGAACGGCGTAATCCTGGATCAGGGAGGACCTGCACCTCCACCGCCGGCGCCGGCGCCTACGGCGCCTACGGCGCGTGGTGTCGGCGGCTACATAGTGCCTGTGAACAAACTTGCTATACTGGCGCCTTACCTAGCCTTGGTAGGGCTGGTTGGAGTAGTCGTCAGCGTCGTAGCAGTCAGGAAGAAACGTAAAAACTGAAAAAACCCCCTCCTCTTTTTTTCGCTTCTTCTCCTACCACCTTATGGGGTAAGGAATGTGGATGTGTGTGAAGACCAAAAGGAAGCATGTTGGGACTAAGGCTCAGATTATAGCTATGAAAGAACGGGAGAAACGCATAGCCACAACCGTTTTCTTAGCCTTCATCCTTATTATTGCAGCCGTTTCAGGGTACTACACCTATACATTCTTAAATCAACCTCGAAACCCAGCATCCCCATTTAAGGCTGCTATAGTAGACCACTTAAGCCTAACGTTCCCAAATCAGACATTCAGAGAAACAGCCACAAACATTTTGAAACAGGCGGGATATATGGTGGACTACTATCCAGGCGAAAAGGTCACTGTGGATTTCTATAGAAACCTGCCAGCATGTGGATATAAGATAGTAATCCTAAGGGTGCATTGCGGGATTGATCCCAGTAGACAGTCAATAGCGTTCTTTACTTCAGAAGTATTCCGCCAATCACGATATGTTGATGAGCTACTAACAGATCATCTAGAGTGGACAGCCTACGACTATCCCCCACCTGCAGGGGAACCCCTCTACTTTGGAATAAACTCACTCTTCGTAAAAGACTCGATGAAGGGGAGGTTCAGCGAAACGACAATCATAATGATGGGCTGCTACGGACTAGAATACCCAAGCATGGCAAAAGCATTCATACAAAAAGGAGCAAAGGCTTACATAAGCTGGAAAGGTTCAGTGACAGCCGACCACACAGACAAAGCCACAATAAACCTGCTTAAGCACTTGATTCTAGAAAAACAGGCAGTAGGGCAGGCTGTCGAAAACACGATGAGAGAAGTTGGAGAAGATCCTGCATATAAAAGCACACTGACCTACTACCTGCCTGAAGCCGGAGAACAAACAGCCCAAGACATCATGAGAAACCACAAAACTGGTTAAAGCAACTTTTCCTCCCTGAATGATTCCTGCCCAAAAACAGAAAAACGAAGGGTTAAGCCGACTTTGAAAGCCTGTGAGCCTCTCTTGGCAAATTACTCATTCAATAAACTCATGTTGAGACAGGAAAGGAAACGAAATCATGGAAACTCGAGAACAAATACTTCAACTACGAATACTTCCTATCTCGAACTGCAAGAGTAGTTGCCGAAGAAGACAAAACCACAATACTCTCTGGGCACAGCTGAAATCGCTCTAAGCTTCTACACACATCATGCAACGAGTCAAAGACTTTCACCTTAAAGGGTACTTACGTTTCTTGTCGGTTCTTTTTGGTTAATCGAAGCGCAAGCTCACCTGTAACCTTATGTCTGCCCACCTGCAACAGCAACCGGTCACCCTTTCGCCACCCCAAAAGCTCAACGATGTCCTTAGGTAGCTTAAGTAGGTACTGAATGTAGTTGCGTCCACCCTTGCTGTAGCTGGATGCTAGAAGAGTTAGAACCTTTTCTTCAGTACCTACCGCCATATTCGGTACCCACAATAAAAATGCAGCTTCAGTACCTACTTTTCCGAGATTTATCTTATGATGAGTCGTGGGCTTCTGGGTTGAAAGGTTTGAGGCAGGCAGATGTTGGTTCCAAAGCGTTAAAAGCGAGAAGAGCAAGCGGATCTATGACATGTGGATGAGGGGTTTTTGTAAGTGGCTAAAGGTTAAAAGCTTGGACCAACTGGCCAAGGACAGAGAAACAAGCCTAGCGAACAGAGACAGGGTTAAGCAGAGGAAGCATGAGGAGCTTCTGGTGAAGTTTCAGAAGCATCTGGAAGCCAGGGGCTTAAGCCTAAAACCGTAGCCACAGCTGACGGCGCCATTAAGAGCTTCTACAACGCCAACTACATGAACCTAAAGCTGCCGGTGTACGAAGCTTCACCTGAGAAGGCTGTACGCATCCCGACGCCTGAGGAGCTGAAGGCCATGTGTCTGAAGGCAAACCCGACAATCAGATTTCTGTTGCTGGGATTCGCCCAAAGCGGCATAAGCCTACAGGACTTTCTTAAGCTCCGGTACGGATCAACAGGCAACCACATCTATGGAAGCATTGGAAGTCAACTCAAGTCAGGGAGACAAATAATCCACCTCCCGAGACATAAGACAAAATACTGGTACGACACTTTCCTAGGCTTTATTCTTTTTTAACACTATACACCCTATGGTTTAAAAGTTGGGAGGCAATGTCCGATTGAGCAATATAAAGTTCGGCGTGGTACTGCCAACCTACACGCATAGGGGAAAGAGGTTCCTGCCGCTTTGCGACCATGTTGACTATGGTTTGGTTAGAGCTGTTGCTCTGGAGTCTGAGAAGCTGGGCTACCATTCTGTTTGGGTTGTTGACCACCTAGTTTTCTTCGGCGGAAGCCCCATTCTTGAATGTTGGACAACGCTTTCAGCGCTATCGTCTATAACCAGCAGGATAAGACTTGGAACCCTAGTTCTATGCACCCCATTCAGGAGGCCTCAGGTTCTCGCTAAGATGGCTGCTACACTAGACTTCATCTCGAATGGGAGGCTTGAGTTCGGCGTAGGCGCAGGAATCTATGAAGGCGAACACCTAGCCTACGGGATACCGTTCCCGAAGCCAAGCGTTAGAATTGAACAGATGAGGGAGGCTGTTGAAATCATTAAGAGGATGTGGACCGAGGAAAAGGTTAGCTACAAAGGGAAATACTACAGGGTGAAGGATGCTATCTGTGAGCCTAAGCCTATTCAAAAACCTCTTCCGCCAATAACAATCGGAGGCAAAGGCGAGAAACTGTTGTTAAGGGTTGTTGCTGAACATGCAGACAGGTATAACTGGATACTTTTGCCTACGGTTGAACAGTACAAACATAAACTGGAAGTTTTGGAAAACCATTGTTCCAAGGTTGGAAGAAACTTCAGGGAGATAGAGAAGTCTTGGTGGGGGCAGGCATTCATCTGTAGAAGCCAAAAGGAGCTGGATAGGAAGATTAGCCAATGGAAGTCAAGAGATGTTCCCCTTAAAGACTTCCAAACAAGTAACTTGGTAGGCACCCCTGAACAGTGTCTTGAGAAAATAGGGAGATATGTGGATGTGGGGGTAACCTGCTTCATGCTGATGTTTGGTGACCTGCCAAGCATGGAGGGTTTACGTCTATTCTCTGATGAAGTTGCTGGCGAGATTGTGAAGAGAAATTGACAGGTTTCTTCAGCGCACCTTAAGACGTTTAGAAACTTTATATCGCCACTCCAGTCTTTTCAGGGTTCGCCAAGCCTTAATTTTCGACTGCTCCACCTTGAACTTAAGCGGCGTGAGTCTTCTCAGCCTACTGATTCCCTCTTCAAAAGCTTTACACTTATTGTACTCACACACCCAAGATGCGTACTCGTAGAAATCAGCGTATTTCACCTTCCACTCCACCGGAGGGAACAACCCCGGCTTTTTAGTGATCTCAAGAAACTCAGCGTATATGGCTGATTCTAGGGACATTACGGCACTTCTATCCGCGTATGCGGTTCCAGACATTTCTTCATCAGCCTTCAATCAACTGAATTGGTGATTCTACGCAGATGTTATTTACCTAGCATAGTCATGATGTTTTCAAGATGTTCTTTCCAGAGTTTCTCGTTCGGATTTGGGAAGGAGAAGTTCGCGTTCGGCTGAAATTCCCTGTCCAAGGAAATAGTTTTTGTCTGAGGGGAGAAATTCTTTATTGTTGAAAGCATCTGCGACTCAAAGTAGTAGTGGATACCCATGAAAATCAATAGGTCGTATGGCCCTTTACCGTCAACCCCAACCCAATCTTTATCTCTCAACCGGTCAATTATGTTCGCCAGCGGCATCCAAGCGTCAGGCTTACATCCATGCTTCATCAACTCACCTACAACATGAGCTGTAGCGATTACGTGAATACCCTTCTTACCTAGCTGAACCACGTAGTCCACCAGTTTCTTGCCGTTCAACTCAATTTCCGTTATGCGGGAACCAACAATCAATAAAGGTCTACGGGCTCTTTTTATCATCGCCACCGCAATCTTAGGGTCAAGTGGCATAGCCATTACTGGCCCCGGTATGTTTGCAACATCCCAAGGTTTTACTGCTGCCACAGGCTTCACCTAACCTTCCTTGCTGACTCTTATGAGTCGCTTGATTAGGGTTGCATCTGGGTTCGGCAACTCATTTTCCTTCCAGTCCTTCGACTTAAGGAAGCTTAGAACCTCATCCTTCATGGTTATCGGAACATCCGCCATGGTTCGAACGAAAAGATGTATATCATCAGGCATCGTTCCGAAGTAGCGTTTATGCAGGTCTATGTAATGCGTAAGTTTAATCATCCTTCCCTTGGTTGTGTCGTTTGCCCTAATACAAAGCTTCGCAGCCATAACTATGCATTCCTCCACACTCTCAGCTGCGTACATTAGGTGTTCGAAAGCAGGGCCAACATAGGCTTTCTGACCTGTTCTAGCATCATATACGTACCAGTCATCCTTACAATCCTTCCTTCCAAGGTACATCCTGCGGTACTTGGACCCTTGGGGGCCAACTATGACCGGGATGCCCCATCGGTTGGTGCCTGTCGCTATGGATGCTGCTTTCTGCGACATAGCGCCCCATGAGATCCCGCATGCACCTACACGGTTCGTGATGTAGTCAGCTATCTCCTCGAAATTTGCCCTGATGTTGCGTCGTGCAAATATGCTTGCAATCTTGACGGCAGCACCCGTTATCCATGCATTTGAAACACAGCTTCCAACATTCACTAAGCCGCCTGCCTCAAACTTCCCAGAGTACTTCTCGTAAAGCGACTCACCCTCCTCGGTTCTGTATCGAGCTATGTCCATGGCTTCGCATCCGCTTGCGACAACTATGTATCTTCTCTTAAGAAACTCTTCAGCTATCCTGCCAACTTCCTTGTAGCTTCCCTTGTAGTTGGGGCACCCTACAATAGCTATTATGCCTGGGATTTCCCCGAATACTATTGGGGCTCCAACCTCCCTTATTTCAGTATCCAGGATTGGACCTCTTCCAGCCCTAAGCTTATGCTTCTCCTCTGCAATAAGTTTCTCGGCTGCCTTTGTAATCATGGAGTGAATCGGTATTTTTCTTTCACAAGCATCTTCACACTTTCCGCAGCCGACGCACAGTTCGTAGAGTTCAGCAAGCTTTTGAAGAGGATCTTCTTCCGCTTTCGCCTTAGCCTTTGCACTTTTTTTGGGCTCCGACGCAGCCTTAGCTGCTGATTGCATAGCCTCCTCTATGGGAAGGTTGTTCGGGCAGACTCGCATACACTGCTGGCATCCTGTACATCTCTTAGCATGATTCAGCAGCTCCTCTGTGGAGAGTAACTGCCCCTTAAGTTTGCTTCGTTTAGGCGCAATTTTCACAGCTGTCTTAATAGCTACTTCCCCAGCTTTCCTAACATCGGATATAATTACGCCCGGCGCCCCGTTGTATAGGTCTTCCACTATCTGATCTGCAGGATCCATTGTTCGATCCGGAAGCCCCATGCAGATCTTATCGCTCGTCGCTATCACAGGCGTCATCTTAGCTTTAGCCTCTGAAAGCACATCTAACCTAACGCACTGCTCATCCACCAGTATCACGTCAGCCATCCCGCTTCTCACGAATTTCAGTTGCTGGCTTAGGGGGCCTACAACCTTAACCCTAGCATGTCTAGCCTTCTCATATCTAGATAGGTCATGAGCGGTGCAGCATAAACCACACATCTGCACCTGACCCATTAGGCCTGACTCCTCCAAGTAGTCTACAGCCTCAACCCCGGAAGAAACATTGTGGCCTATACATAAGACAATAGGCTTATCCTTATCCACAGTTCCCAGCCCGGTTTCAACCAGTGGAGCCCCAGGATCGCCTTTAGGGAAGTTGAAGGCCGCTATCTGCGCAATATCAGCAACCTCCATTCCCACCTGATCCGCCATGCTAACATGCAATGCCTTAGATTCATAGTCGAGGCTGTCAGCCTCCTGCCCAGTATGCGCTGAACTTACGCAGTGCACTACCTGTTCCTCACACCAGTTCAACACATCCTCTAGGTCTCTGAGGGTTTCAGGCTTTATGCCGTACACAGTTCTGATCAAAGGCGCCTCAACATTAATCTCCTTTCCCATATCCAAACGGTGATCAGGGCCATACTCCTCAATAAGATGATGCACCATATGTCTTGCGTGAGCTATATGTGCTGAAGCACCTATGCAGCATGCGATAAGCACCATTCTAGCCTGCTGGGTAGCGATATCGATTCCACACGCACCTCTCCTACCTCTTGATAGGTCGCATTTCCCATAGGTGCATAGGCAACATAGGTCGCAGATAGGTGCGTAGAGCGGCTTATACCTGCTGAGAAGCTTCATGTCCCAGTTTCTTAGGTCTAATATTCCCGGCGTCGGAGTGGGGCCTAGAGGCTCCCAATCCTCCTCCGTAGCTATCCTCCCGATGTCTACCTCAAGATTCTTTATGTGCATCGAGTCAGTTTTCAACTCATCAATTTTGAATTTAGTTCTTCTAGACATGATTCAACCACCAACTCATGGGTGCGAATCTGAATGCAACTCCATCTCTAAATTAATGGTTTACCACCAGTAGTTCTTAGCTCTTCCAATGAGCTTACAGTGCTTAAATCCCTTCTTCGCAATTTATCTTTTTCTATAATATATTCTATAGCATCTATAGCGAAGATAGCGATTGGAAAGGCGTCTTCATCTGCTACTTCATAAATCTTATTTCTATGGGGATAACCAGCTTCTTTGTGTAGCCGCAACAAAGCTTCTTAACGTGTACAATGAATTCTCCTTCACGTATCCTATCTGTGAGCTGAGCTGAACCAGTTCTGCCGCACTGCGGGCAAGGTTCATCATATGCTTGTGTTCTCTCCCTCAGAATTCGGTACCCAATGTTTAGAGCGTCATCCACATCACCCTTCCCAAAATTTCCTCTTGACCTCCACTGATCGAGGATGTGGATCGCATAACGTTTAGCGAGAACCAACTCACGTATCTTATCAAAGACATTTAGGACTTTATCAACTCCTTCACAAGGTTTCGCGGCCACAATGAAGCGGCTTCCCTGAATCTCAGCCTCAACCTCGAAGTCAACTCCTCGGGTAAGCCCACGTTTCGTTAGAAGCAAACTAATTAATGCTGCTTCAAACCTATCCAAGTAGTCTACTACAACTTTGAAGCCTACTTTAACACGCTCCTTCGAGATTTGTTCAGGATGAAGGTGTAGTTCAGAATCCATAACTTCAAGGCTGCTTATGCCAAAAATCATCAGGGATAGAAACTTGAATCTCTCATCAACTTTTCTTAGTGTAAGCCCATCAAGCATTAAAACTCAACTGCTTAATTCAAAGAAAAACTTCGATATTAAACTTCCCCAAGGCAAATAGAGCAAGTTGACCTAAATTTAATGCGGCAACCTTGCCTACCGCCTTCCTAGAATAAATAGCCTTAGCCGCCTCTTAGCTAACTTAATTATTTCCACCAAGATCAACATTGATAAAATAAGTGTAGATAGAACAAATGCTGATGTTGCGGTCATCATTAAGATATTTACTGAGCTAATTATTTCTCCTAAAACCGTGAGCGCTAAGCTGCTCAGCCACATAATTAAAATTGCGAATCTAAACTTATTTCCAGACCTTAAATTTCTGTGTCGCATTAACCCTCTAAATAGCAGACCGAAGATCGGCGGGAAGTAAACTACGCCAATCATGGAGCTGGCAACAAATCCAGCAAATATGACGCCAAGTTCACTGTTGGAACCAAAGATTGAGTAAGCCGCAACTGAAAGGTGTAGTATCCCTATAAGTGGATATAACGCGATTTTCATTATCTCCTTCATAATATGATTGCTTGCAATATAACCCGCAACAGTTGGGCTGAATGAATAATACCAAGCGTTAAAAACGTTCATGAATTGGCTTCCAGCAAACGTTGAAAGCACAATGTTATCTCGGAAGCCTCTTAAAAACTGAACCTGCGGTGAGAGCTCTGAGCCAAAGGTTGCGGTTGCAATGATACAGGGCCCTCCCCATACTACATTGAATGAGCAGGTTGGACTCGTAGCCCCATTACTATCTGCATCTCCCAGCCAACTTGCAGTAACAGCCCAGTCGCCTGAAGCATCTGGTTTATAGTTATCGCTGAATGATCCATCTGTTGCCGTAGTCAATTTTCTTGTGAACGTGGAGCCATCTGGTTTTTTATAGAGTAAGGTAACTGAGACGCCTGCATGAGTTGGCGATATCGAGCCAGACACCGTAATAGTTTCGCCAAGTTTAATTTTTGATGTTGAGACTAGGCATGAAATTGTACTTGGAGCCTTTGAAACAGAAACTTTAATGAGGTTTGATGAAGTTTCCGTGGAGTATTCACTGCCTTCATGGTAGACTTTGATTTCATATTCGCCTATTTTTTGAGGAGCCCAGTCAACCGCAAAGTTACCGTTAGCCGTCATTATTGTGGTTGCTGTTAACCAGCTTTCATCTATTATTCTAGCTAAAACTTTCATTGACAAACCGCTTGCTGATGGAGAAACTTTACCAGTAATAGTTATGCTTTCACCTATTGTTACACTATTCTTAGAGCTGAGAGCTGATATCTCGATTGGGGTCTTCAGTTTAGCCAGCTCTTTCTGGATAGATAAGTATGTAGAAAATTTCGTTAAATCTATGGGTGGAAAATAATGTACGTAAAGTGGAAGCTCTGAGATGCCTACTCCAATACTGAGAAAGCCAGCTAGCACGAGTCCAAATCTATCAATTTCCAGTTTGGCACCTACCCCATCGAGTTTGCTAAATGTTAGGCTTGCATCTAACTTGTTTTTCTCAAATACAACTACGCTTGTGGATGGTTGCAGTCCACCTGTCTTCAAGCTGAAAGCGATACCAGATATGGCGTCCATACCGACAAAAAAAGTGAGGGTAACAGGTATGCCAAATTCCCATAGGTATACCTTAGGTAGTGGAATTGACAGGCTTGAATAGGATCCTGGCGCATAGAATTCCGGCAAAGGCGCCTCAAGTTCTTCAGAACAAATAAGTTCTGTTCCCTTGTAGACGGACAGGTCAACATAAAGTTTTAGATTAACAAGAGTAGATGAAGTATTTAGATATAAGGACACGGATTCTCCTGGAGAAATTAAATTCTTATCAACACGATAATTTATTGGAATCGATGAAGAACCAACATACTTGACATTCAAACGAATTAAATAGGCATCAAACGGAGACGGAAACGTCAGTTCTCCAACATACCCCTGAGCATAAAAAGATAAAGGAACAATAACAGAACTACTTGCCGCATAAACATACGCCGTTGAAATACATGGCGATAACAGAAGCACCATCGGAAAGATTGCATAAATCCTCAAAAGAGCACCAGTAATTTAGTTAGAATTAAAAGACATATATGATCTTTCCTTATTTAGTATTTGACGCATTCTGAAGGTTATGGGCTCAATATCTTGAACAAGCAGAGAACGCCAAGAATGAGTATTACGATGCCCATAATTTTCTTGAGTTTCTGTGTTGGAATCCTGTAGGTTATCCATGCTCCTAAAGCAGGAGCGAGAGCTGCGCCTATACACATTGCCAACATGAAGTCGAATGGAGGCAATCCCTGCAAGAAATACCAGACTAAAAAGCCTGATATGCATATTGGCGCTTCCGCAAAATCTGTTATTCCAACCGCATGCTTGCCGCCAATTCCTATAATCACTTGGCCGCCTGCCACCACGGGGCCGTAGCCTCCACCGCTTAGACCCTTGTTGAATGCACTAACTGCACCAATAAAGCAGAACTTCTTCCATGAAAATCTCAGGATTCTACCTGATAGAATTAGTATACCCATGATAAGCACTATGAGACCGATATAGAGAGTCATTACATCTTTTGAGACCTTGAATCCTACGAAGCTGGCAATCATAACGCCTATCACTCCACTCAACACAATTACATAGACCTTCTTTATGTCACCTGTCTTGTGATTGCTGAAATCTACATTTCTGAATTTGTTGTGGAAGAACGCCCCCGCCAAGCCTCCTATTGCTTGAGATACTAGAATTGCCGGCACCACCATCTTTGAACTGAAACCTAGGAGTATGAATGTTGGAGTCCCAAGAGTACCATACCCTTGGCCTAAAGAGCTGTCGCAAATTTCATAGAGAAACGCTAATGAAGCCACTGATAACAGTATCCAAAAATCATGCATCCTTAGTTCCCTCCAAGGTAAACAACATCTTCTTCAGAAGCCCGCTACCGGTAGAAGCCTCATAGACCATATTTCCGAAGGTCTTAAGAGGACTTAACATAGCTGCAGTAAGCCTAAACTGAACAGCTTTAACCGCAGCGCCCATGGAGCTATTAACCCCTCTTTAGATATCATTTAATTGTAAATGATATATAAGTGTATCGTTAGTGTAGCATAGAGCTACACGTAAAGGAGTCTAGTTTAGGTTTGTTGATAAGATGTATGATGAGTTGGTGGATGAGGATTGGGATTTCCGGGAGGGGGCTCCGACCTGATTTCACCGATCATAGGTTTCTCCAATACCAGCTTTCTTCATTGCCCACTAGAAAATGACGTTATTGTGAATTAAAACTTTTATCCCAGCTTTTCATTAGCTCAACAATCTAGGCTTGATTAAGCAAAATTCTAAGGAGAAAGGCCAATGTTCTGGAAAAAATAGGTGGTTTAATCTCCTGCTTAACATTACATGGATGAAGTGCTAAGCCTATTTAGGCGCAGCAAACACGCGCTTCACAGTAAGATTCCTTTTTCTCCTTCTTTTTCTTAGGATCCTCTTTCTTCTCTGCCATACACATGATTATCACCGAAGCAAGAGGGCAAAACTGTCAGATATAAGTTTTCGCCCCTCATAAATCTGGAACAAGCTGCTTGGCTTAGGCATTAGAGCACTCATTCTTTCAGTACCTCAACTAGACCGCGGTCAGCATCAACTCTAACCTTGTCGCCTGTCCTTATGGTTAAGGTGGGATCACTATCCAACCTATCCACCGCGGGAATGCCTGCCATTATTGCTCCCACAGCCACAATAGGCTCTGTTTCAATGTTCAATATGGCTTTTGGAGCAACACCTCGCCTAGCCAAACCGTAGATCACGTAGGAGCCTACTGTTGAACCCTTGCCATAGGGGAAAACCAGGATCTTACCAGCTATGGAGCATCCTCTAAGCTCATGATCCCTATCAACAACCTCCCCAGTTTCAGGGTTAACCCCGCCTAGGAAGGATATGGGCATCCCCGTAACCAAGGCTTCGCCTTCAGCCTTACCCCTCGCTATTTTCCTACCCCTTAAAACTATGATTGCTACCACTCACCCTTAACAGCTGCTTCGCAACACTGCTTTACGGAGCCTAAAGCTACGCTGACACGCGATGAGCCAGTTGCGTAGAAAACTGCCTTAGCTGAGTTTGTGGCCAAAACCTTAACCCCTGCCTCGTTAAGCGGAGACATGGGCGCACAGATATCTGTAACCACGACTCCAGCATCCTCAAGAATGCGGATGTAGCCCACACGCTCAGCCATGACACGTATCGGTTCAGCTGCACAAACCCAGAAACGCGTGTTCGAATTGATTCTCTTACCCTTAAGAAGCGAAGCAACCTCAGCTACCTCCTGTATTGTGCAGTGCGGGCAGCCGACGCACACAAGGTCGATTGAGCCTGAAGCGGAACATAGTTTACAGCGTGTTTCCTCAAGATCTCTTCGGCTGATGGATATTTTCTCCTCAGGCTTATCTTTGCCCAATGCCTCCTTGAGGGTTTCGGCGGCGGGTGTTACGCCTACAATGTGGTATAGAGCCACTGAACCATATGACGCCAACGCAGCTCCAAGCATCTTAAGCTGCGGTGTTGAAACTTTTTTCGGAAGATTTGTGAAGACAGGCCTCCTCATCACAGCGATCTTCCCCACATGGCTTCCAACAACCCCGTAGTCAACGGTATCCATAGCCCCAACATCAACATCTTTATCCAGCTCAACAGCCAATGTTCCAACCCTATTCTCATCAAGGTGGTAGCCACACTCAGGCGTTCTGCCGACAGCAGCTGCAGCCAGCGCACCCACCGCCCCCTCCCTATTCGTTCGTGCACCTAGAACTGAGTTCACGTAGGCGATAGCTGAGGACTCAGACCAAGCCACATGTTCACCAGGCCTAGGAACATTGCCTACAAGATAAGGGGTGCATGTCCTCGTCAAAATGACGCCAAGCTTCATGAAGGCGTCAAATATCCTCTTCTGCTTGGAAACAAGTTCCTTGGGGATACCCATAGCGGAAGCATGCTCAACATCTACGCCTGGAGCGTTCAGGCTTGAGGGAACAAGGCATCTTCCGCCCTCAGCGCCGAATTCCTCCAGAAACTCAAGTCCATAGTCACCTAGGGTTTTGTATCCAACCCCGGCTAGGTGTGCGCTGCCTATTGGAACCATTCTGCGAGCGCCGTAGATTTCGCCTAGGGCTACAAGTATCTCCATAGCTTTCCTAGCTGCTTCGCCCTGTTTGCCGTTGCAAATCGCCACCTCGCTGCTTGTAAGCTGCAAGAGTAACCCCCTAAAGCGTACTATCAAATAACTACAATTGAGAGATAATTACGTTTAGTATTACAGTTTAACTTATAACTTGCTTTCCCGTAGGTTTTTGGTTTCGCTTCTAGCTTCTACGTATGATGTTTTTCTCCCGCAAAGCTTCGTTCAGGTAGTCGATGAACTCGCCGGCTCCTAGAGGAGCTTTTGTTAACAGGCTGACCACTATGAAGGTTATGCTGGCGCAGATGAGGCCCCATACTCCTGGCCATTGTCCTAGAGGATAGACGTTCCAGAAGTATAAGGCAGCTGTTACGATTCCACCGATGATCACGCTTGATATTGATCCAATAGAGGTTGCTCTCCTCCAGAAGAAGGCGCCTATGAATGAGGGAACCAGTGCCAGTAACCCAGCTGACGATAAAACCGATAGTTCAACGATTAGCCCTAATGGGCTCCAAGAGAATCCTATTAGGGCTACAGCCATCACTATGATGATGATTCGGCCTACCTGTATTTCCACGTTCTCAGTTGCCTTTGCACTAGCCGCCCTATAGATGTCCCTTCCCACCATTGAACCCAGCGTAAGTATGATTGAGTCTGCTGTTGTAACAGCTGCAGCTAGGATTCCAAGTGTGACTATTAAGGCGACGATGGTAGGCGTCTTCTCTGCGAGTAGAGTTGGCATAGCCATATCAGGCTTAGGTAAAGCTGGATAGATTACATGTGACATGAGACCGCATAAGGTGCATATCGCCGTGTAGATGAATCCGAATATGAGGAAGCCCCAGATCATGTTTCTGGCTGATCCAACTGATTTAGGTATGAAGAGCCTCTGCGAAACCTGAGGGTTCGTGAGGGCGAAGAAGAACCATGGAATTGTTAAGCCTAGGAACTTGGGGAGATTGAAGAAGTCTTTAGATCCAGGTGTGGTTAACAGCTCCGGGTACTTTGTTTCCAAAGCTGTGAAGAAGGCGCTCCAACCGCCAAGCACTGCCTGTGCAAGGAAGAGGAGAAGCGCTGTGGCTGTCACCACCATTACAAGTGCTTGCGTAGCATCAGACCAGGCAACGCCTCGCATGCCTCCCCACCACGCAAGAATAGCTGTTACGACGACTATGAAGAGTATGCCAGCCTGATACGGTATGCCTCCGCCTGTCAGTGTACCCAGTAGGTATGCTGAGCCTGTGGCTTGCACAGAGATGTATGGGATTAGGAAGATTAAGCATAGCGTGGTTGCGATTATTCCAACTGTTCTGTTTTCGTATCTTCGGCTGAGAAGCTCTGTAGGCGTTATGTACCCCCACTTTCTCCCGGCGAGAAGGAACCTAGGGCTGAATATGACGAGTAGGATTGCTGTTCCCATGAGGTAAGTTAACTCGAAGCCAAGGGCACCTACACCCCCCACCCATGTATATCCAACTAGGCCAACCATCATGAAGGCACTGTAGGTTGTGCCACTGTAGGTCAGAGCTGAGATGAAGCCCCCAATTTTTCTGCCAGCTATGTAGTACTCCTCCACTCCTCTGCCTGTCTTAACATGCCCATAGTGAGCTATCATGAACATGCATAGGAAGAAGATGCCTACCGCCATATACATGTAAACTGGCTCTATCATCTTAATCTCTCCAACGCAACGTGAGTATAATGGCTGACACTATAACGATGAGCGTTAACACCAGCCAAAACAGGTAGGCGCCGTACATTTTGGGGACATGTGTTAAAACTGTGTAGGGCAATAGGTAGCTGCACACTATCAGGAGGCTGAACCAGCTGAACCAGCATAATTGCTGCTTAGTGAATTTTGGTTTAGAGGCGCTCATAGGCTGTTTCATATCCTCGGGTTAAACATAACCTTACTTGGTTTTTATAAGACATTTTATAAGTCTTATGGAGTTCTTTTTCTCCTTGCAATGACCAGCCCAACTACTATGGCGGCCGCTATCGCCACTAATCCTATATATATAGGTAAAGTGTCGGTAACCAATGTCGGTTTAGCCGACACACTGAAGTTCACTGATGCCTCTGCTACATTTACGACTTTAGGGTGGAAGATGTTCTCTCCCAAGTCTCCCCAACCAGTGCTGTTAGCCCAGATGCGAAGCGCATAATTGCCGTTGTCCAAGGTGATCTTACTGACTCCAGTCTCTTTTCCATCAAAAGTTAAGGCGTTCTTCCATTTGTTCCGAACATGCATGAGTTCTCCAGTAACCCATCTACCCTTATCGCGGTCATAGACACGATACCAAACAGTACTAAGATCCACATCTGAATACTTGATAAATACGCCGATCTCATTCGAGTCGTATGTTCTATCCTGTGGGGAAACGATGGAGAATTGCGGCGCCACCATTCCAACTCTCTCAGCTTTATAAAAGTCGTAGGACCTGCGCTCGCGCTGAGGGACCTGAACAGGAAATGTGACTCCTAGTCGCCAAACGATTCTCAGGTCAGGTGTAACCTCGATTATCCGATCTCCCATGACGATCAAGGTATTGCCGTTAGGTAACCTATCAGCGTCTCTAATGTGAGCTGGTCGCTCGAATTGCCAAACGATTTCTCCAGTCTTACGGTTAACTTCTAATACTCGAGCATGACCACTATCACAAACAAGCAAATTTGCGTTTGACAATATTTTCGGTGAGTGTTGGTAACTTACAACTCCGTCGCCCCAAGACCAAACAACCGATCCCTGAGGGTTCACTTCAACTATAAGGTTGAAGTTCCTTAGGCTGATTAGTGTGTTGCCGTTTGGCAATCTAGTCGCAGAGTTCGTGTGGGTCCAGCCTTCGTCATAAATATCTTTGAAGGGTGTTTTATAGAAGTGGTCTTTTGCATACCAAGACCATACAATCTCTCCCCTCGGATTTACTTCCTTAACCTGAGCATCAGTTATCGCGTCCCCGCCACCCCACACCATGAGAGTATCGCCATTTGGCAGACGGTCTGCGTCATGGGATACCTTCTCATCTAAATATGACCAGACGATGCTGCCTTTACGATCAATCTCATACACACCATTACGAGGCAACAAAAACAACATGTTATTATTCGGCAGCAACTCAACATCAAATCCGGGATTGACATACCACTTCAAATTTTCCGGAAGCACATATTGCCAAACAATCTCGCCCAGCATGTTCACCTCTACTATTCTAGGCCTTTCAAGGTTCTGGTTGTCTGCGAATAGTGTGGTACCGTTCCATGTCATCTTTGGGTCATTAGTATCCATGTAGATGTCTGGGTCTTTAATCCCTCTTGGAATCGATGTGGATGAGATGGTGAGGTAACTCTTTGGTGTAGTTTCCGCATTCATCAGAAAGTTCGGTAGAACAGATGGGAAAAATATCAGGCTAATTAAAACAATGGTAGTCGAACTACATCTCTTCATTTCCTTCCGCCTTCCTGGTGCGCCACCAATAAAAAATTATCAACAGTTTCTATAACATGGGATGGTTTAACAAGCTTTTAAGGGTTGAAATGTTGATTTCCGATGGTTAACTGAACACTTGTATGGAAACCTTTTTTTGCGTGTTTAAGTTGAAGTGTAAACTCAGGGTTCAGGGATGGGTGTTAGGCGTATCCCTCAGATGAGGGGTTTACCAAGTGGAAGGGAAGCTATGCGTATGATGCAACGTATGGGCATTGAAGTTGAAGAGGTTGAAAGCGTTAAGGAGGTGGTTATAGTGAAGGCTGGTAAACGCATAGTCATTGAGGAGCCTAATGTGACGGCGATGAAGATGCAGGGTCAAACCATGTTTCAGGTTGCTGGAGGAAGAAGAAGAGATGAGACTGTTGCTGAGGAGAAAGTGATCCCTAAAGAGGATGTTGAGCTTGTTGCAACCCAAACAGGTAGAAGCCTTGACGAGGCTAGGAAGGCGCTTGAGGAATCCGGGGGCGACCTAGCTAAAGCGATACTTCTTCTTAAAGAGAAAGGGTAGAAAATAGGTTCAGAATCATCTGGGCGCAGGCCTTACCAGTAGAGTTTTTAGGTTTGCCGTGTTAGTTTTAGCTTGTGGTTTTGGGGGCTAAGCAGGTTTGGGTGTTGACCTAGGGGATATTCTGCCTAGGAAGAAGACGAGTTTGGAGGAGCTTTCAGGTAGGGTTGTTGCAGTAGACACTTACAATGCGCTTTACCAGTTTCTAGCTATCATACGGGGGAGGACTGGGGAGCCTCTGATGGACAGCCAAGGCAGGGTTACAAGCCATTTGAGTGGGCTTCTCTATAGGACGTCTAACCTTGTTGAGAGGGGTATTAAGCCTGTTTACGTTTTTGACGGTGAGCCTCCTGAACTTAAGGAGGTTGAGATTAAGCGCAGGAGAAAGGTGAAGGAGGAGGCTTTGGTTAAGTATGAGGCTGCCCTGAGCGAGGGCAGGGTTGAGGAGGCTAAGCGCTATGCGCAGATGACTTCTCAGCTTAAGGATGGGATGGTTGAGGATGGGAAGCGTTTGTTGACGCTTATGGGTATCCCTGTGGTTCAGGCGCCTTCTGAGGGGGAGTGCCAAGCCGCCTACATGGCGACTAGAGGTGATGTTTGGGCTGTTGCTTCGCAGGACCATGATTCGCTTCTATTTGGGGCGCCTAGACTTTTGAGGAACATGACGATTACAGGCAGAAGGAAGCTTCCTAGGAGGGATACGTATGTTGAAGTTGGGCCTGAGGTTATTGAGTTGGATCAGGTTCTTGGTGAGCTTAAGATTAGTAGGGAGCAGCTTGTTGACCTAGGCATACTTGTTGGCACAGACTTTAACCCTGATGGAGTGAAGGGTGTTGGGCCTAAAACAGCGCTTAAGATGCTTAGGGAGCATGGAACCTTGGAGAAGGTTATTCCTCACCTGAAGGAGGCTGAGTTTCTTGTTGAGCCTTCCTCCATACGAGAGATTTTCCTTAAGCCTAAGGTTACTTCTGAGTATAAGATTGAGTGGGGTAAGCCTGATGTAAACGGTGTGGTTCAGTTTCTATGCGAGGAAAGAGATTTTTCCGAGGAACGAGTCAGGAACGCGCTTGAGAAGATGACCTCACCCATAGAGGGGGATAAAGGCAAAAGAACACTGGAGTCATTCTTCGAACCGCGTGTGTTGCAATAAAAAGCTTGTTGGTTTATAGATGTTTCACTACTTTTAGGGCTATGGTTCCTGCGGTTAGTGTTATGGTGAGGATTACGACTGTTCCTGTCGTAGCCATCATTATGGATGGGTGAAGCGGTGATTTCTCAGACGATTGTTAGAGCTATGCTTTCGCACGCGTATATTTATCTGAATATTGCTGAGGGTTGGTCTTGAATCTTTTTAAGCTAGATATTGGGTTTGTCACAAAAGCTTTTTAGCTCAAAAAATATTTTCATTGTTCTGAAGGAGAAGCCCCGATTATGATGAACCGCTCTAAGAGAATGTCTATATTACTGGCTATACTCCTCTGCACGCCAGCACTAATTGGTTTAATGCCGATCAGCCACATTGAGGCTACTGAGTGGCAAAAAGGAGACGATGTTCCATCACCCATTGATGTTCGCGAAGGAATAAACTTGGTTGGAGGAGAACATAAAGATAAACCCATATTCACAAACCATAAGGGTAGCTTACTTTTCATAATAAAGCCCACAGCACAATGGAAAGCTGTAGCCTTCGAAATCCCCAAGGAATTCAGAGGTTTAGTTCACAATAAGCTGAGCGTCTACACATCTATAACAAACAATTATAACAACATAAAGGTGAAGGATGAGGCGTTATACCATCCCTACAACAGCTCAGATCCATGGTGGGTTGAGGTAAGACACTCGTATGGATTGAACATAACAGAAAGATATTACGTGATGATCAGGGACCTAACAGCACCATCCGTGGCGGCAAACTACACGATAAAGGCTTATGCCACGACAAACAGAACCTTCTGGTACACGTTAATGATGGATTGCGGATTCCCGACAACAGGGCAGTTCAAGCCAAACTCAACAACCCCTAACACTCTTACTTACATATTGCCTTGCTACGTGAGCATGAGGGAAGAACCTAGCATAATTAGCGGCACATTACTTTATAGCCGGCTAGCGGGATCTCTTGCGAATAAACCCATAAGAAGACTTGGACTTGTGGAGGCGATCTATCAACAGCCAGGACATCCGATGCATAACAAGGTTGTTGCCAAAGGCTATGCAGGCTTTGTGAAAAAAGATGGAACTTACAACAGCAAAAATGCAACTTACAGCATCTACGGTTTGTTCGCTAGATCAGCTGGTGAGCTTGGGACCTACCTGCTTAGGGCTAGGGCTCCTGGAGTGATGAGTAATGGGACAAACGGTTACCCACCGCAGAACATGACCTTCAGCATGGCGATTGCCAAGCATGGAAGGCAGAAAGGTGTAACACTGTCTCTTGAAGCAGGAGGAGTGATAAAGGGAAACATATCATGGTTGGTGAAGGGTACACCAACAGCTCTAACAAGCAATAATTTAACCTACACCGTTGTAGCCTACGATTCAAAGGGAACAGCGATTTTCCCAATCTTCACGCGAAAAGCTATTGTAGGAGAGGGGGGACCCCCTACCCTTGGCAAGAACCAAAGCTGGTGGTGGATTACGGGCACAACGTACGGCGGCCTACCTGATGGAAAGTATACAATAAAGTGTTATGCTTTTGGATACGTTCAAGTAACACCTATAGAAGTCACGGTGGCGGGAGGGGGAACAGTTGGAGGCATAGTTATACCTATGAACCAGGGGGGAACAGTTTCAGGCACATTGAATTTCTATAAGCCAGATGGGACTACAGCTATATTACCTAAGAAGTGGGATGGAACCTCAGGAGACTGGGCAGATACCATAAATCCATTCCTGATCGAGCTGCAGTCCACTCCTAGTGGACAGGTTGCTGGAATTACCACAGGCACGATAGGTGCAGGCTACTCATCCACAACCTTCAAAATAAATGGATTTAATCAAACCGCAGACAGACCCCTATGGGGCCGTGGACTGTACGACTACGGTATTCCGGATGGAAGCTATCTTGTTAAGGTTTATGTGAGAGGGTTCCTCGAAGTGTCTCCAACAGCTATAACAATAACCGGCGGAGGACTTGTTTCAAACGTAAATATAGCGATGAAGAGAGGCGGCATAGTCACAGGTGAGGTTGAGCCGTACGTTTCCGGGGCTGTGTCAACATTTCCAGCAGGTCATAGACTACGTTTATCTCTCTGGGACTCAGGTGGCAAAATGGTTGATATGCGTGATAGCAACGCTTCTGCGGCTGGAGGTGGAAAATTCAAATTCACGGGTGTGAGTGGTGAAGCAGACGCTCTATTCGGCGACACGTGGCCTAATGTAGGTTTGAATTTGAGTAGGGTGCAGGGTGGAGCTCAACCCGCAGGCATAAGGGATGGCGCCTACACAATCAAGGTTGAAGCCCAAGGCTACGTGCAGGAGTTAATATCCCAAGCAGTAGTAAGCGTGGGTGGAGTAACAAGCGGCTTGAAGGTTAGAGTTGAGAGAGCCGGGGAGATAGGTGGAACAATGAGTTTCCTGTCTGCTGGAACAGCAAAGCAGCTTAAGGTAAGAACTTTGGTTGCTGTTGAGGCATATGATTCGAAGGGTGACCTAAAAGGAGTATTCACAACACAGCTTGCATCGGACTCGGACACAGTGACATACAACATCAAGGGTTTCAGCAGGTATACGAAGGTGGATGGGACGTACATTTATGGCGGTGGACTGGGTGATGGAGAGTATACAATAAAAGTCAGGTTAATAATGCCATACGACCAGAAGCCTCCGTGGTACGATTTCGAGATGGCTTCGGTGATTAATCTTAAGATAACTGGTAAGGGGGTTACAGGCGGCGTATCCTTTGGCATGAATCAAATGGGCACTGTTACCGGCTTGATAATTGGGAAGGTAACCTATCAGACTGCCGGTATGAACCTGACTTGGGTTGAAGTGAAAGTGTCAAGCCCAGATGTGGTAGGTTATAGCTACAACGGATTGTATTGGGTTAACGTGTCGCCTGGCACACACAGCGTGACCTTCAACATCGATGGGTACGCTAAGCAAACAATAACAGTAACTGTTGTAGGCGGCTCAGTAACTTCAGTTTCACCCACGTTAGAGGAGAACTTTGTAGCTATCCCTGAGTTTCCGCTCAGCGCAGCCATTATGTTGCTTGCAACGCTTGGGCTAGCACTATACATAACAAGGTCAACGAAGAAGCTTTGGACACTGAAAACTCCATCATATGATTTCGTTCATCATGCTTGCTATTAGTTTCAATGCTGATCTATTACAGAAGAAAGAAATGGCTACAAGAGAGCTTTACATGCACGTGTCTAGTGCGGGCGAAGCGAGCATACAATATTAAGGAGGGGCTTTTAGGGGATTTCTCTCCTGCAAGAACTATAACACTAAACCTTGAAAACTCTGAATCTTGAACCAAGCATACACCTGCCCTAGGTTGATGTTAACTCAACTCCATAGTGGAGTATCGCCCTCATCGTTATTCTTTGAGAAACCATTTGAAACTCGTCTGGCGTGTATGCTAGTGCGCATTGCGAAGATGTTTCAAGCAGGCTCTTGATGTATCGTGACTTTGGCTCCTTGGAATCTTCCCTTTAGTTTTTCTTCGATTTCAGTAGCTATTTCATGAGCAAGATCTACCGACGCTTCTTTCCAGAAGCAGCAGCTCATGTCGATGTGGAGAATGTCTCCCACTTTATAAAGCCGGATTTCGCCTAGCTTCTTGACTCCTCGATGGGCGCTGATTATCTTCGCAACTGCTTTGGAGATCTCGTTGCTCTCTATGGCGCATCCAACCATTGCTTCGCCTTCGAATGGCTCTAGGTGTATCTTTGCATCAGCAAAGCTTGGGATTTCTGCTCTAAGTTTCTTTTCAATCTCCTCTGCACACTTATGCGCTTCCTCCACTGTGGCTGCAGGGCTCACTGCTGCGTGTAGACTTATGTTCAATCCTGCGCTTGTGCGGATAACCTCCACGTTATGTACATCCTTGACACCAGCAACTTCTGCGGAGAGCTTCTTGATTTTGAAGTCGATTGGAATCTCCGTCAATTCGGGTTCAACGTGAACCATGATGACTGAGTCTCCGATTGCTCTGCCAACATTCGACTCCACTGCTGAAGCTATGGTGTGAGCGTCCTCAAGTCCCAGGTAGCTGGGAACATTGATTACGACATCGACGAAGGTTCTCTGCCCCACCTTCCTCATCTTCAGCACCCTAATTCCATTGATGCCCTTTGTAGCAGCAACTTCTTTCTCAACTATTTTCACAATCGCTTTTGGAATTGCGTCGCTGAGATGTACGAATGTATCACGTATCAGCCCAGCACCAACGTAGAATATTAATGTGCATAGGATAAGCGATAACAGTGCATCGCCTAGGTAATAGCCAAAGTTCGCAAAGGAAATACCTATCAAAGCCACTATTGTCGAGGCCATGTCTGAAAGTGCGTGGAGCAAACCTGCCTTAGCAGTTGCGCTGCCCTGAGTCTTTCGTAGGACTCCAACTCTGAAGAAGTCTATTCCTAGGGTATAAAGGACGGCAGCGAATCCAATAGCGCCTGGATGAACAGGAACACCTCCTTCCACAATCCTAGCAGCTGCTTCCCAACCCAATAGCGCTGTTAGCACTATGAGTAAGGTTCCACCTATCATGCCTCCGATCGATTCGATTTTTTCGTGACCGTAAGTATGTGTATCGTCAGGAGGTTTCAGAGACCAGCGGGTCATAATGAGTAGGAGAAAAGTTGTCATTGTGTCAAAGGAAGCGTGAGCGGCGTCTCCAAGAATTGAAAGGCTATTAACTAAGAATCCCGCGAAGCTCTCCACTAGAACCACGGACGATATGGCGATTAGGGATAGCCATAACGGTCTCGTTTTGTCAGTGCCTTCCATTATTTTGTCGACCACAAATGGTTTTCCTCGTCGTCGCTGAGATTTAGGTCTTTTGTCAAGATAGTGTTGCTAAGGCAGAGTTTAAGGTCGACATCCTCATTAAATAGGCGTATAGGTGAAATCTGGAAGTTTCTGTTCATAGCTTTATTACTGAGCCTGTTGTAACATACTGGAAGCATGTTGGGATTTTTCTCAGCATTTCGCTTGTTGCGTTTAGTCCTGTGCAGTGGAAGGGCGCCAGCACCTTTAGGTTCAGTTTGATAAGTTCTTCTAAGGTTCTTTTCAGCCTATCTTCAGACGCCTGGATTAAGTGGAAACCTCCTAGAACAGCGTAGATTTCTTTAATGCCGGTAATTTTTTGGGCATGCCTGATCGTATTTATTACTCCTGAATGTCCGCATCCTAAGAGTATTGCTAGGCCCTTGTCTTCGATATTTATGATTAGGGCCTGATCGTCTAGTAGAGGATCTTGCTCAAACTGGCTGTTTTTAACTCTATAGAAGACTTTAGATTCCTCGAAATCCGTGGTTCTTTCAATTTCTCCTGAGGTTAAGATTCCAGGGCCGAGAGGAATAGGGTTTTTAGGTAGCGCCGCATTTCCTCCGTGTTTCTCCATCTCCACTAGGCTTTGACTGGGGTTAACACCTATGTTTCTAAGCCTACCGGTCTTCATGAGCATGAAGCGTGGGAGAAACGTATCTGAGTGCGTTATTACAGTAGTGCTGTGCCCAATTCTATCGAGAGCTTGAGTGTTAGCGCCAGTATGGTCATGGTGGCCGTGACTTATTACTAGATAGTTCACTTCACCGAGATCTAGTTTAAGCTGCTCTAAATTATGTTCAAATACTTTCGGTGTACGGCCTGTATCCATTAAAATGCTGGTTTTTACGCCTGATTCACTCCAGCACTCAACAAGCATCGATAAGCCTGACTCAGCAATAAGGTTGCCTAAGCCTTGATACCGCTTAACAAAATCACTAACCTCCATGAAGGGGCCCATAACAGCATTCTCAACTATAACCGTAACGTTTACTTCCTCGGTAGCTAACATGGTTTGTTCACCTGTAAAAAGAAGAGGGGGGAGTTGTTTTAAAAGCCAACCCTTTTTGATATGTCTTTACCTTGAGTGAACTTGAAAATAGGAAAAATTGTAGGTGTAGACTAGTCGATAAAGCTTAAAGTTCTAGTTGCCTGGTATAAATTGATGGTTACGCCGGGATGGCCGAGTGGATTAAGGCGCAGTTTCAGCCTTAAGCTGAGGTGTAGGCCTTGAGTCTAACTGCATAGAAAGCCTGTGGCCCTTTGGGCCGCGGGGGTTCGAATCCCTCTCCCGGCGCCACTTAAAGCGAGAAGTTCACTTAGAATAACAAAACTAACAAAAATCCTCCTTTTCAGAATATCAATAAAGGGTATTTGATCTGGTATATTTGTCAGTTTGTTTGGTGAGATTAACGGTTGACTAGTCTGCCATATTTTTGCTTCAAATTTTGAACTATTCTATCGGTTGGGGATGAAAAAAGTTTACTTCCGTGAGGGACCTTCACCTGTTCCAAATGAAAAGCATGACGTCTGTAGAATAGTTTCTTCAGAGCCTCCACCAACAACAAGTAAGCTACAATAAACACTGCCAAGAACAGATAGAAAATTATTGGTAGTTCTTGAAACTGGAACCAGTCACCTACCACTGTTAATGGCAGTAACGATCCAAAAGCCACGATTGTCAAACTGCTGATGAGCAACGGCTTGCTCGGTTTGCTTTTGAAGAAAGGTGACCTTCGAGTTCTTATTGCGAATATAACCAAGGTTTGGGTGCTTAAAGATTCAATAAACCATGCTGTCTGGAAAAGCGGCGGATTATTCCAAGCATTGAAAACATGAAGCATTATGTAAAAAGTTAAGAAGTCGAAGACTGAGCTGATCGGTCCAAAGTACACCATAAACTTTCTGATATATGAGACGTCCAGTCTTTTAGGCTTCTCAACGTATTCTTGATCGACATTGTCCGTTGGGAGAGCGAGCTCAGACACGTCGTACAGGAGATTATTAAGAAGTATCTGCGTTGGAAGCATCGGTAAGAAAGGCAGGAATATGGATGCCCCAGCTGCGCTGAACATGTTGCCGAAATTTGAACTAATGCCCATCATGATGTACTTCATGGTGTTGCCGAAAGTCTTTCTGCCTTCTAGAACACCTTCTTTAAGCACCTGTAAGTCCTTCCGTAAGAGTATGATGTCCGCGGACTCTTTAGCCACATCCACCGCGTTCTCAACAGATATGCTAACGTCTGCCATCCTCATTGGAGGTGCGTCATTTATGCCATCGCCAAGGAAGCCAACCACATGCCCGTTGCTCTTTAACGCTTTCACAATCCTGTCCTTTTGGCTCGGTGTGACTTTCGCAAAGATATTAGCCTCTTCAACAACCCTTGCAAGAGCATCATCAGACATCTTAGCTACATCACTTCCAAGGACAATACCCTTAATTTCGAAGCCGAGTTGCTCACAAACCCTCTTTGTGACTAGCTCGTTGTCGCCAGTAAGAACCTTGAGCTCTATCCCACTTTTCCTCATCAATTGCAACGATCCTTTCGCCGTTTCCTTAGGCGGATCCATGAAAGCCACGAAGCCAAGGAATACCATATCGCGTTCATCTTTAAACGAATAAACAGTCTTCTTTTCCTTGAGCTTCCGGTAGGAGATGCCTAAAACTCTGAATCCTTGAGTGCTTAACTCGTAATATTTCTGTTCAATCTTTTTTTCAGTTTCGTCTGTTAGGTCAAGGATTTTTCCAGAATTTTCATAATAAGAGCAAACCTTAACGATTTCTTCAGGCGCTCCTTTAGTTATGAAGAACCTTTGTCCCTCGTGCTCAGTGACGACGGAAACCCGCCTTCGCGTGAAGTCGAAGGGGACCTCATCTATCTTTCGGTAGTCATCAACATTTATCTCTTCATGCGCGAGAATTGCCTTATCAAGCGGACTTTTGAGACCAGTTTGATAGTGACTGTTCAGGAAGGAGTACAACAGGACTTTTTCATCTTCATTTTCATCCACATCAATATGTAACAAGAGCGTGACCTTATTTTCAGTTAAGGTGCCAGTTTTGTCGGTGCACAGAACATTCATGCTGCCGAAGTTCTGGATCGAGGACAACCGTTTCACAATTGCACCCTTTTTCGACATTCCAAGCGCGCCTTTTGAAAGGTTGATCGAAAGAATCATCGGAAGAAGCTCAGGGGTTAAACCCACAGCTAACGCAACTGCAAAAAGAAATGATTCTAAAACGTTGCTTCCGCTGTAACGGACCGCATTTATTAAGAAAACGAAGGAGACTAAAAGAAACGTAACCTGCATAATCATATATCCAAATCGTCTGAGCCCCACTTCAAATTCGGTTTCAGGTCTCCTTTCAACAATCCGCTTAACAATTTTCCCGTATTCAGTTGAGCTCCCAGTTTTCACAACAACAGCTGTAGCCGTACCCGTAACGACTGAAGTGCCCATAAAAAGATAATTGTTCCATTCGGTTGTGGTTGAAGCCGCTTCTGGCTCCAGCGGCTTAGTACTTTTTTCAACTGGGAAGGATTCACCAGTTAGCACTGATTGATCAATAAAGAAATCTTTGGTGATGATTAACCTCGCGTCCGCAGGTACTATATCGCCAGCGGAAAGAAATACTATGTCACCTGGAACCACTTCTGAAATTCTAATTTCACGATTACCCCCATCTCTGAGAACACTCACGGTGGTTGCGACCCTTTTCTTTAGCTCATCCGCCGCCTTCTCAGCCCTAGACTCTTGTAGAACCATGAGAATGACACTCATCAGGACCATTGAAAAGATGATGATCGCGTTTGTCAATTCCCCCAGAACAGCCGATATTAAACCTGCAATTAGCAGTATCACAACTAAGGGGTTCCTGAAACTTAAAAGAAATTTAACAACGGCTGTCCTTTTCTTTTTCTTTGCCACTTCATTAAAACCGTAGATTTTGAGACGCCTCTCGGCTTCTTCGGATGTGAGACCTAACCGAGAACTATGGAGCTTGGCCAGCACTTTCTCAATTGATGAGCATAAGAGTTCTTCATAGCCAACCACATATGTGCAGCTTGAAGCCTGCGGTGGGTGCTTAGTAACGTCTTCTATCGTCATCACCTTCACTAGCCATGCCTTGTAGGCTTCAAAACCTGCAATTCTACACGCGTTTTAGTTATTAAATGGTTACCTAAGTTTCTTGCGGTTCCGAATACGTCTTCACACACAACCACTACATTTTCCTTTGTTTCCTCTATCTTGAGAGTTCCCACAAACTGCAAGTTCAAATCCACGAAGAATCGAACCCACTTCAATTTTGGAACCATTTCCAGCCACAAAAACGCTTCGAGTCCCCCCGGATTCACTATTATATTCTGAGCAAGCTTTGAGCGAAATTCTTGCCAAAAATCAGTACACGTCAACATGTGTAATTTGAACGTGTACAGTATTCTATCTCCCGGCGCCATAAAAACGATTCAATATCCAAGACTACGCTTGAAACAATTAAAGCTGGCAAATTTAGTAAACAGAATACTAATAGACTGGTAAGCAACGAAGGCTTCCAATGAAGTGGTGTAAAGGGAATCCGACCACTGGGCTTTTAATATTATACTGAAATGTAATATTGTTAGAGACCAAGTAAAGAATGGTTGGTGGAGTTGGAGAAATCGTTCAAACCCCATCCTAATATGGTTAAGCTTTACAACTATTACTTGTTGATAGTTATTACACCTATCGTTGTCGGCGGCTTTATAGCGATTTGGCTAGTGTACAGGTTTAACCCAGCATTAACCTATATTCCAGCCGCCATCTTCTTTATTCCCGTTGCAGCGATAGCTGGCTTCGTCTCATATTGGATTCCAAGGTATTACAGGTCAATAAGTTACCAGCTTACGCGTGACGAGGTAATTTTTGAGCATGGCGTATGGTGGAAAATGAAACATACAGTGCCTTACACCTGAATTATGTCAGTGGATATCACACAAGGCCCTATATCTAGAAGGCTTGGTATAGCTACTGTGGACATTTATACGGCAGGCTACACGGGTGTTTCAGGCGGTACTGGGGGTCCGAGGAGTAGGAGGGCTGAAGCATCAATTATACATGTTTCGAACTTCGCAGACGTAAGGGAAAATGTGTTAAGCATAGTGAGAGGTAAACCGTTATTTGCGACTATGGTGAGTGATGTCAACACTGAAATGCTATCCGAGCTACGCAAGATAAGAGAGCTTCTAGAGAAATCGTAAGGTAAGATTTTAAGACTGCTTCAATAATCTTTCTTTTCCAAATTTAAAGGAATTATCGGCAAACCAAGTTGCAAAATATTGCTAGGAATATTGGGCTGTCAAATCCACAACATTCTAGCCGACAAAACATAGACTACGTATTGATGGTTGGATTGAAAGTTGAAAAAGTGAATTGCTCACATTTCAACCAATTCACCAAGTGAAAACTTGTCCAATACTTGAGGGGACGCTTCCCCACCATTCATTGTGTGAAGCCCTCTAGGATATACTCTATGAGAGTATGGGGAAGACGGATAGGGGTGCCTCCAATTTTTTGGATTGGAAGCCTCGATCCCTTCCAATAAATCGAAGGGTGGGGGGGTGCTCTCCATAATAGTCATGAGTTTCAGAAGCATGTATTTTTCACATTCGTCTGGCAAGGTACATGGCTCCATGCATGGGAGGGATACGGTTTTTTAGGCAACGTTTCCCCATGTAACGGCTTTTCTTTACGAGAGATAGCCTATACCAATCAACCTACTGGGAAGAAGGAGCATCTTTGAACGTTTCCAGTGTGACGTTTAACAACAAAAATAGAAAGCCTATTCTGGTGGTACAAAAGTAGATCTATGTGCTTTCAAGTTGATCGAGGTCTAGGTCTATGTTGAGTGTTTGCTCCTCACGGCAGTCCTGTTCCATTTGATGAATATGGTTCATTGGGGACATACACCTCCACTGAACAGTGTTCGGTGTAGTGTAGATGATTTGAGATACGTTATTTTGTTTTTGTTCGAAAATATGATAAGCTAACGGTTCAGCCTAAGTTTAATATTGCACTCATTTTGGCAATTTTCCCCTTCACAGTGTCTATATATCTTGGGGGTTAAGGAATACGTTGGGTGGGAGGATGATTAGGAAGCGCAAGATCATGTTTGGAACTCTCTTGCTAGCCACAATCGGTGTTTCAGCATGCTCTGTAGCCCTCTACATGGCTTACTCAAATCTCAATGATGAGTATCAACGTCTTCTAGACGATTATGGTAACCTGAATACGAAGTATTTGAAGTTGAAGGAAATTCATTACGGCTTAATGAATGAAACCCATTGCTTATACAAGAAGATGTGGACGATTCTTGCTCACAATGTGACGCTTAGGCATAGAGACACGCTTGTCATTAATCTGCTGATTCAGGATGCGAATGAACACTGGGGTGTGGATGGAATTGACAGGATAGAGGTTAACTTCATTAATGTCTATTCACCTGAGCTGATAAAAGGTCAAGTTGGAACTGGAAAGATTAAACAGTATTTCGATGGCAGGAGGCTCGGCGACCACCTCATTTCGTTTCCATCCCAGAAATCCTTCTATAGGGTGTCTATGCCAATATCGCCCAGCGAAACCAAGGTTCGGGAATTCTCCTCATCCATCTCCTTCTGGTATGAGAACTGGAACTACATACGTGTAGATAGATGGATGAAAATCGAGTTCCACTACCTAGCCAACATGACAAACGGCGGATACCCATCGCTTAGCTTCGAAGAACTAGAACTGTACGTTGTGGGATTTGAAAAAACGAAATTAGGAGAATCCTCAAAAATAAATCCATCTTGGATCTGCTACCGCATGGAGATGTATGTGGTTCCACCAGAGGAAAAGAGCTAACGAACCATAAGAAACAAGGAACGATTCGCGGAATTACGAGGAGATCAGTTAGATAAACACATACATTGCACCTTGTTAATTATGAAACGAGTTTCACCACATAATTTATTCACAAGTCAATATGATGTTTGTTTAGAACCAGATTTCAAAAGGGGTTTAGATTCATGGAGGCGTCTTAATTATCTGGCCCTCCAGGTGTCTTGGATGGGCCTTCACTATTCTAGCTGAAACTTTTAAACCAGGGAGATTCCCTCCATCTAATGTAACCATTTTATAGTTGTGGGTTCTGCCAACAGGCCTACCAGCTGAATCTTTCTCTGTTACGGAGAGCTTCTCAATCTTGTTGATCATCATCATGTTTCTTTCCAGACTTATCTGCTTGCGTATGTTAGAAAGCATCCTAGATCTTTGGCCTACAACACTGTATGGAAGCTGCTTCATTGGTGCCGCTTCTATGCTTGGCCGCGGCATGTATCTAGATATGTTAACAACATCAGGCTTCACAGTCTTCACTAAGTCAATTGTCTGCTGGAAGTCTTCGTTTTTTTCTGTTGGGAATCCGACGATTATGTCTGTGGCAAGAGTTATTGAAGGCGCCGCCTCCCTAAGCTTCTCAGCCACGAACTTGAAGTCAGCTGCCCTGTAGGGTCTGATCATGCTTTCTAGAACTTCATCTGAACCAGACTGCACGGGAAGGTGGATGAAGCGGTAAACCTTAGGGTTCCCGTAGATTTCCAGAAGTCCGTTAAGCATATCTAAAGCAAAATGAGGACCCATCATTCCAACTCTAACTTTGAAGTTCCCCTGAACCTCAACAACCTTGCGTAGGAGATCAACTAGGCTGCAGCCTATATCCCTGCCGTATGCTCCCATGTCTTGGGCTGTTAGCCAAACCTCAACCACGCCTCTTCCAACGGCTTCCCTGGCACGTTGCACAATAAGCTCCTCTGGGTAGGAGCATAGTTCGCCGCGTGCAAACCTGACGCAGCAGTAGCTGCATTTGCCTAGGCATCCCTCGGAAACTTGGATTACCTCAACATACCTGTTAACTGGGATGCTTGGCAACGCAAGCTTAAGAGGAGGCTTCTCAGAGAAGTAAACTCTATTCTTCTCACCGTGTAGAGCTGATTCAACTGCAGGCACAATTTTATCAACTGAGTGAGGGTCAATAACAGCTGAAAAGTTTGGTGCAGCATCCTTTATCGCCTTCATGTTGATTTTCGGCAAACAGCCTGCAACAAGCAGAGGCTTACGCATGAGGCTTAGGCTTCTAAGCCTCTCAAGAATCCTGTCCTCTGTAGGTTTCTTTACGCCGCAGGTGTTCACCAGGAGGATGTCAGCTAATTCAGGAACGTTGATTACTCCGTATCCAGCCTTGAAAATTTGCCCAACCATCACCTCTAGGTCAAACCTGTTGGACGTGCAACCGTAGCTTTCCAAGTAAACATTCTTCAGCCGCTGCGTGTTCACACACGATTCTTGAAGACTCTCTAATTCAGTATTCACGGTCAACTCACAGGCTGAACCTAGAAGCCTTCTGCAGCCGATACCTACTCAGAATCCTGAAGGTTAGAAGTAGGCTTCATCCACCGCCTACAGGAGGCACTATGGCGAGGCGGCATCCGTCGTAAAGCATTGTCTGGACACCTTCAAAAATTGTTATACTTTTCCCGTCTATTAGGAACTGAAGATGGTCCCTAGGTGTTTCATTCTTATCTTCAAAAACGTAGTCCCTAAATTCTCTGCCATACTTCTCAGCTAAGAGTTTAAGAAGCCCCTCCACCGTGGTTCCATCCTTCACGTCCAATGTTTCCTCGCTCTTCTTGGTTATTTCGCGTACGGACGCGAAGAATTTCGCTGTAACCTTCATTTGAGGTCTACTCCTTAACGTGGTTTAATAGATTAACATTCAAACTAATAAGTGTGCGCTTCACCTAACTCTTCCTAGATGCTGCTTGTTCCCACAGACTTAGCTGCCCTTTGAAGATACTCGATCGCTGACTCATACGTTGGAAAACTTTTAAGCCCACACTCAGGGCCGGCATACGGAACCCTTTCAGCACCGAACTGCTTAACTATGCTAAGCAGCCTCGCCTTCATTGTTTCAGCTGTTTCAAGAAATCTTTCAGGCTTTATTTTCCCTCTGCGGATATCTGTCCAGACTCCACCTATTTTCTGGTCAGCAGCAGCCTCATCCATCTTGTGAAGCAGGCTGTTCCGGATAAGCCTATCAAAATCTGTGTTGCACAAGCTTGCTTTAAGAAGCTTGTCTTTCTTCTCCAGAAGCATCTTAACTCTACTAGACCTGTAGATCGGGTCGTCCACATGTGATTCAACAACATCCAAGGACCCTATGTCCCAGAACATTTCGTTTGTGGTGTTGTGGAGGTGGATGCATGTTCTGGAGCTCTTAGACCTAGCGGCGTAAAAAATTTTCTCCCACGACTTGAGCAAAACCTCTCTGTCCTCAGAGCCGAAGTCAAGCAGATGATCGTCCAAGAAACCGAAAACAGGTTCATCAACAGCAACAATTTTAACCTCCCCATACCTATTGCGGAATATATTTCTTTCAACCAGCTTCGATAACAATTCGCTGAAAATAGAGAATAGGCTGCTTTCCCTTTCAACGAAAAGAGACGATAGAGTGTAAGGACCGCTGACACAGATCTTAACGCTGAAGGGGCCTCCCACCTTTTCATAGATTTCCTTAGACCTCCTCTCAAGCACAGCAACCTCAGGTATCTGAAGCGCATCTGGGCGAATAGAAATGGATTCGCCTGCAACGTAGCCGCCTGATGTTTTGCTAACCCCATCCATAAGCTCCAGAAACATTTCATTCATATCTCTGAACTGAGGGTAGTTCGCTACGCTTAGGCCTGCCCTAACCTTGTCCACAAAACCCTTAACAACGAAATCCTCAAAGTAGGCGATTGAAGCTGGATCACAGGAAGTTTGGCGGACAGAAACTGTGGCTTCTCCACAAAACCTGTTGATGTCGCCTTGAAACGGGAGGCTTCCAACATCGTAGGTTTGAACCATGGACATGGCAGGTTAAACCTCAGCAACCCGAGGCTTACGTTTCGGCTCTAACAGCGATTTAGCTAATTCAAATTGCCTTTCATATAGATGCAGATTTTTCGAGTAGGCAAACATCTTACCTGAATTAACACCTATCTCATTAGCCATTTCTTCGTTAAGTAGCTGTAAGCCAGCTAGATTCACTGGCAAAGCAGCATAACAATCCCATGAGCGAAAGTACACGTGGAAAATAAGTCGGTCATCTATGATTTCAGTATCGATTATGGTGAGGCATGGAGGATCCGGTGTAAGTAGGTCTTGAGGTAGCCTTATGATCATCGTGTTCTGCCTATCTTCCTTAACCTCACGATATTTCTTGACCACAGTCTCAATCTGGTCTACTGGTTTCCTCAATCTTTCTCCATAGGTGTATGCTTCCTCTTTTCTTCCAGCCAACGCAAGATACTCAATAAAGTATGTTGTAGCATATGTTTCAGAGCAGGGAGCACACTCATGGACAAGAGGCCTAGCTTCAGGATGCTGAATCTCAACCGCCACAGCAAGTTTCTTGGTTAAAGTGCATTCACTTCCTCTCTTAACATTGAAGTTAATCCCATGAGTGTGGATAGCCTTAACCAACTGATACCAAGCATCAGGTAAATCCCAGGCTTTGATAAGATGGAGGGACATTCACCATTCACCCTGAGCCAAATTCCTCTCTCTATTCCATTACTCTCTGCTAACAAAATCATCCTCAGCCATAGTTAAATGTTAGGTCTATTTCTCCTAACACCATAATGTTATTTGTTTAGTGTCGCAAGTATTCCTATAAGGGATGTGGAGCGTCCTTCAGCGGTGTCTGTTTTGAGGTATGTTGCTGAAATTAAGGATCCTGTTCACGGATACATCTACCTAACAGAGGTTGAGAAAGCCCTTGTGGATACGCCTCCGCTTCAGAGGCTGCATAGGGTGAAGCAGCTTGCTGGAGCAAACCTAACCTACCCAGGGGCGGAACACACAAGATTTCTGCACTCAATAGGCTCGATGCATCTGGCCGGCTTGCTGGCACGCAGGCTGCTTGACCTAGGCTACATGAAGGAGGATGATGTTCAAAAGGTCAGGATGGCTGTGCTGCTTCACGACGTGGGACACGGCCCCTTCTCCCACACCTTTGAGGAGGTTCTTGACAAGTATAGGGGTATGACGCATGAGGATGTTGCAGGCTGGCTTATAAGGAAAAGCGTACTGGCGGACGTCATAAAAGATGGGGGCTACTCAGCCAAGGAGATTTCGCAGCTGGCTGTGGGTAGGCTTGAGAAGACCAGTAAACGCTACTTGAACTACTTGGTAGCCGGCCACTTCGCGCCTGAGATACTTGACTACCTAGTCAGAGACTCATATTTCAGCGGTGTCGAGTATGGGAGGATTGATGCGCATCGCCTAATCAACTCGCTTGACGTTGTTGATGACGTGTTGGCAATTGAGTACCCAGGCGCGTTCCATGTGCTGGAGTTTTTCATCATAGCACGTCTGGAGATGTTTAATGCTGTTTACTTCCATCGAACTGTTAGAGCTGCGAATGTGATGTTGGCTAGAGCTATGGACCTTGCGAATAGACGCCTGAAGCTAACTTCCTTCAAGACTGTTGAGGACTTCATCAGCCTTGATGACTTGAAGGTTCTTCTGGATCTTCTATCGCTGGGTAAGTCTAGGGAAAGGGCTCTGTCGGTAGCCTACAACCTTACGAAAATGTTTGTTGAAAGGACGCTGTTGAAATGCACCTATGAGCTGCATGTGCATCAGAGAGACGAGTTCTTCTCAAACATACTAAGCAAGGATAAGATAAGAAGCCAGATAGAGGAGGAGATCGGTGAAAAAGCATGCGTTGACCCGAACTACGTAGCAATAGACGTCCCAACAGTACGCTCAGTCCCTGTTCACCCCATGGAGGAAAAGCCTGGGGAAATACTTGTCTTCAGGAAGGCTGCAGGGAAGAAGGCTGTTGAAAAGTTAACTGAGGTTTCTCCGATGATGGCTACACTAGCCAAGTTTGTGGACATCGTCAGAGTTTACACGCTACCTCAACATAGAGAGAAAGTTGAGTTGGCATGCGAGGACGTCCTTGGCAAGAAGACGTTTGCGACAAGAATATCATTCTGAACAGCGGGGCGAAGTACTGCTTAAACCATGTGTCTAAAACTTGGTGGTAAGATGCCGCTGATAAATGTTAAGCTGATAGGTTTGCTTAGAGGCCTAGCTGGAAAAGACGTATTCGAAATCGAGGTTGAGGGGACGAAGAAGATCACCATGCTTCTAGATGAACTTTTGGGGAAGGTGGGCAGAGAAGAGTTTAGGAGAGCTGTGATTGACCCTGAACTTGGAAGCCCTAGACCAAACTTGCTTATCCTTATTAACGGAAGGGAAATAAGCTCCCTGTCTGGTCTTGAAACCACTGTCGGCGAAAGCGATGAGGTGGTTTTAGTGCCAGTATCCCACGGTGGATAAGCAAAGCAATACTTGAAACACAATAATGCGGTGAAACATAAGTTTAACCGCGAACTTTGAAAGCATGCCTATTAATTGTATGCAATCTTCGCTAGACTAGTATACTGGTGTGCCCTCTGAATTCGTAAGCTCACTGAATTTGGTTTTAAGCATAAGGGTTATTGGCCCAGGCTCGCCTCCTCTGATTTTTCTTCCATCAACCTCAGCTACTGGCACAACTTCTGCTCCTGTTCCTGTTAAGAATACCTCATCTGCAGTATAGATCTCGTGGAGAGTTATATCTCTCTCTAAAACCTCAATTTTCTCTTTTTCAGCCAACTCCATCACCACATTCCTAGTTATGCCTACAAGTATGCTCGCCGTCGGCGGAGGGGTAATCAGCTTTCCCTTCTTAACTATGAATATGTTGTCCCCTGACCCCTCACTTACGAAGCCCCTGACATCAAGCATGATCACTTCCGTTACACCAGCCCTGTTGCCTTCCATCCTAGCCAACACGTTGTTCAGGTAGTTCAGGCTTTTTATCATGGGGTTAACGCAGAAGGTTGGGTTCCTCCTAATGGAAGACGTTATTGTGTTTGCCGGTTTATCTCCTAGAATAGGCTTCAACTCGTCAGTTATGATGATGATTGTCGGCATCGGGCATGAGCGTGGATCTAACCCTAGGTTTCCAACGCCTCTTGTGACTACAAGCCTCACGTAGGCGTTTCTAAGATTGTTCTTCCTGAGGGTTTCCAGAACAAGGGTTTTCATCTTCTCTCTGCCTACAGGAATTTGTAGGTCTATGCCCTTAGCAGACTCGTAGAGCCTTTCAATATGTCTGTCAAACATGAAGACCCTGCCGTCGTAGACCCTGATTCCCTCAAATACTCCGTCTCCGTATAGAAGCCCATGATCGTAAACCGAGATCTTAGCCTCACTTTTAGGGTAGTATTCCCCATCTATGTAAACCAAAATTTCTTTAGGCGACAAAGCTTCCACAACCACACATATATACTCAATTCAATATTTTAGGTTGCCCCCACGTTTTATAGAAAGGTATATACGGAAGCTGATTCCTCAAGATAGCTTTACACTTATGAAGAGCTAAATTGATGTAGAGGTTACGTGGAGCCTGATTTGTTTTGGCTTGGAGAAATCTTCTAGGCGATTACAGGTTACCTGAGAAACTGATTATATTCGACACAACATTGAGAGATGGGGAGCAGACGCCAGGTGTTTCATTAACACCTGAGGAGAAACTTGAGATTGCTAGGCAACTGGACGTGTTAGGTGTAGACGTTATTGAGTCAGGTTTCCCTATTGTTTCTAAGGGCGAACAGGAATCTGTGAAGCTCATCGCCAAGGAGGGGCTTAAAGCCAAGATATGCGGGTTGGCAAGAACCTCAAAGGCTGATCTGGACGCTGCTCTAGCATGCGAGGTAGGCTACATCCACACCTTCATTGCGACCTCAGAGATCCATATGGCTAAGAAGCTTCATATGAGTAGGGAGCAGGTTTTAGCTTCTGCGGTTGAGGCTGTGCAGTACGCCAAGTCTCACGGTGTTGTCGTAGAGTTCTCCGCTGAGGATGCCACAAGAAGCGATGAGAAATTCCTTATGGATGTGTATAGGGCTGTTGCAGACGCCGGCGTTGACAAAATCAATATTCCTGACACGGTTGGATTTGCGTTGCCTAAAACAATGTTTCATCTGGTTCAAAAGACAAGAAAGGAAATTGATGTACCAATATCCGTGCATTGCCACAATGACATGGGTTTGGCTGTAGCTAACTCACTTGCAGGTGTTGAGGCTGGAGCGGAGCAGATCCATGTAGCCGTGAACGGCCTTGGTGAGAGGGCTGGAAACGCAAGCTTAGAAGAGGTTGCAGTATGCCTCAACACGCTCTACGGGTTGAAAACAAACATTAACATGAAGGAGATCTACAGAACCTCGCAGCTTGTTTCGAGGCTGACAGGGATCCTGATCCAGACAACTAAGCCTATTGTCGGCGAAAACGCGTTTGCCCATGAAAGCGGAATTCACACACATGGCGTAATATCCTCACCTGAAACCTATGAGCCGATTCATCCAGAGATGGTTGGAAGAATAAGGAAGCTTGTAGCTGGCAAGCACGCTGGTAAGCATGGGGTTGAAGTGATGTTGAAGGAGGCTGGCGTAGACCTAACCAAGCCTCAGCTTGAGGAGGTTATGAGCAGAGTTAAAGAGATAGGTGACAAGGGAAGGATGATTACAGATACAGACCTAATGAAGATCGTTGAGGTTGTAACCGGAAGCACACCATCAGAAGAGAGAAGGATTGAGCTTAAAGACCTGCTTGTTGTAACCGGCAACAAGACTACACCTGTGGCCACGGTAAGCCTAACCATAGATGGAAAACAACATAAAAGCTCAGATTTCGGGATTGGGCCGATAGACGCATCGATAAAGGCTATCAGGAACATAGTTGGCGGAGTTACAAAATTTGAGCTGGTTGAGTTCAGGCTTGAAGCAATAACCGGAGGCACAGACGCACTGGCAAACGTAATAGTGAAGCTTTCAGACGACAAGGGCAGACTCGTATCCACAAGGGCTGTTCGAGAAGACATAGTGATGGCTGGCGTTGAAGCGATAATCAACGCAGCAAATAAGCTGCTGGTCATGAACTCGAAAGAAGGGAAAAACTAGGCTGCAACCGCTATCGCAGCCATCATCCTCAAACTGGTTCTGTCGCGTATTCGAAGCTGAGTTTCATTCAGCTTCTCGTTTTAAATAGTTTGTTGAGGTATTTTTCATCCATGCAGAGAGTGAAGATCAAAGTCCTTTTAGTTCCGTTGTTGGTCTGTGTCCTTATGGCGGTCTTTTTTGCGGTGGGATATCTGGTGACAGTCATTCTTGGAATACCATTCAGCTTTGGTTTTGGACTTCCAATACGGTTGCTCGGTGTACTTGTGCTTGCTTCTGGATTCCTTCTTTTTGGTTGGCTCTTAAAGTACCGGAGACCGGTTGACATCCTAGTCTCCACGTATGTAACCATCTCAAAGATGATGAGGAGAGCTCCTTTGGAGAAACCTTCTGGCAGAACTGAGCCTCTAGTGATCCAAGGACCATACAGGTATGTCAGACATCCGTTATACTTGGGTGTGGTGGCACTCGTGCTGGGCTGGTGGTTGCTGCTGGACTACAGCTTCCTCCTAATTTCAACAATACTTCTGCTGTTGTGGTTTAACTCCGCGGTAGCAAGTTTCGAGGAAAAAGAACTTAAAGCCATATTCAGAGAACAATACGAGCAGTATTCAAAGGAGGTTCCTAAGATCATTCCTTTTACCAAACATCAGAGGAAATAGAGGGGAGCCCTAAATATGAAGCGAACCCCCAAAATTCTTCTCTTTCATGGTCTATTAGAATCGAGTTTAATATGAAGATGTTCGCGGCACCCACCCAAAATTAATAATGGGGAAAACCATAGTTCTCTACTATTTGCCGCCTAAACTGGAAGCTTAAGGTTGATGTGAAGCCTCATGGTGAAAATTAGCAGAGTCCGCGGGATGAGAGATTTCCTCCCCGATGATTTAGCTAAAAGAAGATACATAGAAGCGGTTGTCCGTGAGCTTTTCAAACTCTACAACTATGAGGAGGTTGAAACCCCTACCCTTGAGCACTACGATCTTTTCGCCCTGAAGTCAGGTGAAGAGATCAAACAGAGGATGTACATGTTCACAGACATGGCTGGGAGGAAAGTCGCCCTAAGACCTGAAGGAACCCCACCAATCGCTAGGCTGCTCTCAAAAGAGCTGAGGACTTCACCGAAACCCCTCAGGTTAGGCTACGTGTGGAACATGTTCCGCTACGATGAGCCTCAGGAGGGAAGGTACAGGGAATTCTACCAAGGAGGATTCGAGCTGATAGGCTCATCTAAACCTGAAGCTGACGCTGAAATACTCACAATAACGAAAAGCCTGATGCGTAGGCTGGGATTCAAGGATTACTTCATAAAAATCAACCATATTGGAGCTTTAAAAGGAGTGCTGGGCAGCTACAGGGTTAAGGAAAACAGCCAAAACGAAGTTTTCTCCCTCATCGATAAGAAGCGTTTCAACGATGCGTTAAGGGTGCTTGAGAAACTGAAAGTTTCCGGAAGATGCATTGAGCAGGTGAAGATGATGATTGATTTGAAAGGCGAGGATGTGAAGGGCACCATAGAAGCTGGTAGAAAACTGGTACGAAACTGCGAGGAGTCTATGGAAGCCCTGGAGAAGCTTCAGAGGATAATTGAGATCTCAAGCGCAGACGGCTTAGACGCAAGATTCCTTGTAGACTTAGGCTTCGCTAGAGGCTTGGAGTACTACACAGGCATGATATTTGAGGTCTATGTGCCCGGCCTCAACATAGCCCTGATTGGTGGAGGAAGATACGACAGGCTTGTTGAGCTTTTCGGCGGGGAGCCGACTCCAGCTGTTGGATGCGCACCAGGCATCGACAGGCTTATGCTTGCCATGCAGAAAGAGAAGCTTTTCCCAGAGGCTACTAAAGGCGTAAGCGTCTACGTTATACCTGTGGAAGACAACCTGATCGAGGATGCTGTGCGTACAGCAAACATGCTTAGGGACAGGGACCTAGCGGTTGAGGTTGAGGTTGCCGGCAGAAGCCTTAAGAAAGCTTTGTCCTACGCATCCACGAAGGGCTTCAGGTACACGGTGATAGTTGCACCCGATGAGATTCAGAGGAAAAGCGTTGTGCTTAGAGATATGAAGATGAACACTCAAATTGAAATCCCTCTAAGCAGCCTACACCTCAAAATAGCTGGAGAAGACTTGGAATCTTAATAGGTATCTCAAACGACGGCACCGCAGAAAAGAGGTACAGGTAAACCATCACGCCGAGAAAGACTGTTGTTAAAGCCACAGCAAAATAGTCTGATCCACTCATCCTCAGCGTAACCATTGAGCTTCTGGTTTTCTTAGCTCCAAAAGCCCTTGACTCAAGAGCCTCAGCCAACTCAACACTACGCCTAATCGCACTGATGATTAGAGGGATAAGAATAGGTATGTAGTTCCTAATCCTCCTTAACAGGTTGCCCTTCTCCAACTCTAGCCCCCTAGACTTCTGAGCGTCAACGATTGTCTGAACATCAATAGCCATTGTGGGGATAAGCCTAACAGCAGTTGTGAACGTGAAGGACAGCGTGTAAGGCAGATGCGCCTGCTGCAGAGCTAAGCCGAAGTCATCTGGGGAAGTTGTAAGGAAGAATATTGAGAAGGACGAAAGCAGAATTATAAACCTTAAAGTTAAAGCAATGGCAAGCGATAAGGTCCCTCCGAAAAACAGGTTCATGAAGAATATGAGGAGGGCGAAAGCCGCTCCACCTCTCATTGTTCGAACCCACCTCCTAAGCGACCTAGCCGATGCGATAACAGGTATCTCCACGAGGAAGATAGCTAGAAGGACAAGAAGGTTTGAGAATATTACTGCACCTACGAAAAATGTTGCTACAAGGATAAGTTTAGCTCTAGGATCCATCCTGTGAACAGGAGTATCCCGCCTCGTAAACCTAAAACCGTCAAAAAGCTTAAGCGACATAGCTAAACCCTCAAAAGACTTTTAGCCAAAATTCTCCTAGCCTGAAAAGTGTCAATAACGTTTCCAGGAACCCCTAGGTCTAAGAGGGACCCCATAAGCTCAGCTATCTGAGGCCTAAGCAGCGAAGCCTCGTCAACCAGTTTCTGATTCACCAAAACCTCCTCAGCAGGCCCCTCACCTAGAACCCTGCCCCTCGACAATAGAACAACCGTAGGTTTACAGTCAGCAACAAACTCAACATCATGAGTCACAATCACCACGGTTTTACCCTGCATGTTAAGCTGCAGGATGAGCTTTCTAAGCTTCTCCTTCTGCCGGTAGTCCTGACCTATGGTAGGCTCATCCAAGATTATGTGCTTCGGATTCCAGACAAGAACAGAAGCTAAGGCAACACGCTTCATCTCTCCGCCGCTTAACATAAACGGGGAGGTTTCAGCATACCGCGTTAATTCAAGAGTTTCAAGAATCCTATCAACCTCCTTCCTAACAACTTCACCGCTGTAGCCGAAGTTCCTTAACCCGAAGGCAACCTCCTCCCTAACGGTTTCTGAGAAAAACTGGTGGCTTGGATTCTGAAATACTATGCCAACATTTCTCGAAAGAGAAGCAACACTAGAATCCCTTGTGTCAACCCCGTCAACAAGAACCCTGCCAACATTAGGCTTAAGGAGACCGTTGAAATGCTTTATCAACGTTGTTTTGCCAGCTCCATTCTCACCCATTATTGCGAGGAATTCCCCATCCGCTATCTCAAGATTCACACCGTGAAGAACCTCAGCTCCATCCCTGTAGGAGAAGTATAGGTTTTCAACAGCAATCATGATGTAAGCCTCCTCCTCAACTCTTTCGAAGCATCATCAACAGTTATCGGAACCTCATTGAAGCTAAAACCCTCCTTCCTGAGTAGATGGAACAGCATAGAAACCTTGGGAAGCCCAACACCAATCAGGTAAGCTTTCTCCCCGTAGACCTCCCTAGGGCTTCCTTCGAGAACAACTCTGCCTTCATCCATGACAAGAACCCTGTCAGCGTAACGTGAAACAAGGTCAAGCCTATGCTCAACAAGGAAGATTGTTATGCCAAGTTTCCGGTTCAGTTCAGCGACAACACCTAGAATATCCTTAGCTGACTTAGGATCTAGAAACGATGTAGGCTCATCCAAAACTATTATTTCAGGCTGCATCGCAAGTACAGCTGAAATTGCAGCCCTCTGCTGCTGCCCACTAGAAAGCTCGTATGGAGCTGAAGACCTTATTTCTAATGTTCCAGTAGCCCCCAGAGCCCAATCAACCCTCCGCCTAATCTCGGAAACAGGCATGTTAAGGTTCTCCAAGCCGAAGGCAACATCCCTCTCCACCGAAAGCGAAAAAAGCTGGTTTTCAGGATTCTGGAAAACCAGCCCCACATGCTCAGCAAGCTCGCTTGTTAAGCGCTCCCTAACATTCAGGCCTGCAACCCTAACGCTTCCCCTCATCTCACCCGTGTAGAAGTGGGGGATTAATCCGTTTAGGCATCTGCAAACCGTTGTTTTGCCGCAGCCGCTTGGACCTGTTAAAACAACAAATTCGCCAGCCTCAACATTTAGGTTAACATCTACGATAGAGGGCTTCTTTAAGCCTGTGTAGGTGAATGCTAGGTCTTTCACCTCTATGATAGGCAACTTAACCAGCACTATCCATTAGGATGAAACTCAAAAAGTTATTGCATACGGGCTCCATATGATGCCCCGCGGTTCTGGTAACTCACCGAGTCTTTGTCATTGAATTCAGCAACAAAAACTCCTTAAAAACCTCCCCCCCAATTTTTATGAGGGGTATATAGCCCGTTTTCCCCTACTCGCATAGTGTGCTTCACATGTGGCTATGAAGAACTCTTCCGGCAGTTGGATAACATTAATATTGTTTGCGTGGTTACTTTCGATAAGGAATGGTGATTTAATGTTTTTTCAGATTCAAACTCAGAATCAGAAGTTGATGAAGGTTGTGGATAGAGTTAATTCTATGCGTGAAGTGGCGGAGTTTTTGGAGGCTTCGAACGTGACTTTAGTTAAGAGGCTCAAATACAACGACCATGGAATCACTCACGCTAGAATCGTTGTGAACAACGCTCTGAAGATTCGTTCACTCTTGGCTAAGCGGGGAGTCAGAATGAGTGTGGTTGACCATGAAGTGCCTGAAGACCTTGCTGAAGCAGTTCTGTTCCTCGCAGCCATCTTCCACGATTCAGGCAACCCGATTCACAGGGGGTACCATGAGAGAATTGGCCTCTTTTGGGCTAAAGAATTGATGGAGAAAGCATTGGAAGACTTAAACATCAAAGAGAGGATAGCCGTCATATCGGATGCGTTACACGCATGCATCGCTCACGAATGCCATGCCGAACTTGTTCCCATAACAGTGGAAGCGGGAATCATAGCTATATCCGACGCCTTGGATATGGAGAAGGGTAGAGCAAGAATACCTTACCATCTGGGGAAGAGAGACATTCATTCTTTCTCCGCATTAGCCATAGAAAAGGTAAAGATTGAGGAGGGGAGACGAGTTCCTGTAAACATCCTCGTGGAGATGACTGACACAGCTGGAGTTTTCCAAGTTTCAGAGCTACTTAAGCATCGTCTCGAAAAATCTGGATTGAAACAATACTTCAATGTCAAAGCAGAACTCTTCAAGGAGGGAAAAGTCAGAGAAGTCATAGAACTGGAACTGTAAGAAACAGAACGTTTAAAAGTGCTTTGGAAAGCTGCAAAAACAAAAAAGTTCTATACTCTACCACCCATTTCTTCAACCTACCATACCTGTGAACCCGAAAAATGGAAAATGGAGGGTACAGCATACTTAAGAACGATAGCAGTTATGTTATTGAGCTAATTGAGGAGCTATCTTAAGGTTGATAGAGCTAAAACTAGAGGATTAGTTCCCGTAAAAATTTATTAATTAATAAATTCAATAGCTTCTTGAGCGATGATGCCGTCAGTTAAAGACCTCATGACAAAGAGTGTCATCACGATAGATATACACAAGACCGTTCTAGATGCAGCGAAGCTCATGAGTGAGAAAACGATAGGCAGTTTAGTGGTCACGGACAGCGAGGTGCCTATTGGAATAGTTACTGAAAGAGATTTTGTTAGAAAAGCAGTGGCGGAAAAACTTCCATTGGATACCGAGATCTCGAAGATAATGTCAAAACCACTCATGACAATTGATCCTGACTCCTCACTTAGAGAGGCAGCTAGGTTGATGTTGAAGAACAAGATCAGAAGGCTTCCCGTAGTAAAAGAAAATAAGTTGATCGGAATAATTGCCGCTTCAGACTTTGCACGACAACTAAGCAAAAAGACTATCACAGAAGAAATGTTAGATGCGCTTGCACGCTATCCTCCCTACTATTAGTAGTAGTTGTACTTCCACCACCACTAGCTGAGCGGTTAAAACCAACTAGGGAAAAAATAATAAGCTTCCTTATGTCAAAATTAAAGGCTAGTGATGAAAAATGGTGGATGTAACAGTAGAGTTTTTAGGAAAAACATTCAAAAACCCAATAGTGATAGCTTCCGCAACACCAACCCACGACGCTAAGCGCATGAAGAAAGCAATCGATGGAGGCGCAGCAGCTGTTATCGCGAAGTCTCTTTTCGGAAATTCAGGCGCGATAGGACGCAAGTTCCCCAGACCCAGATTTAAGCTGTACGGCTGGAAAGATTACCCGAACTACCCGAAGCAGGTTGCCAAGTACTTTACGCTTCATTCGCTTGAGGAGTGCTCCCCGTTTGGCTACGAGGACTATGTTAAGGACATCAATGAGGCTAAGAGGCTTATAGGCGACAAGGGCATTGTCATCTGCAGCATCTCAGGAAGCGGCATCGAGGAGTGGGAGGAGATGGCTGAGGCTGTAAGCGGATCCAAGGCTGACCTCTGCGAGGTTAATGTTTCATGTCCATTCGCGGGTGGAATGGGCATAAAGATGGGTGCTGATGCTGTCGGCATGGCTCCAGATATTGTTAGAGCGGTTAAAAAGAAGCTTGCAATGCCCTTCAGCGTTAAGCTTTCGCCTCAGACTACGGATCTGGCTCCTCTGGCTTTAGCTTGTGAGCAGGCTGGCGCTCCGGCGCTGACGATAGCAGCAAGGCTTTCAGGGATTATGATAGACATAAACACGGGGAAACCTGACGGCTGGGGTTCTATAGGCGGATACGGTGGACCATACCTCATCGGCTACGATTTGAAGTGGGTTTCAAGCATCGCTCAAAAGGTTAAAATACCGATCAGCGCTGTCATGGGCGTTTGGGACTGGGAGGATGTGATTCGATTCCTCATGGTTGGAGCAACTGTTGTTGAGACCTGCGCTGCAATCATGGTTCGAGGCTACGGGATTGCTGGCCAGTGGGTTAACAGCATGAAGAAATTCATGGAGAAGAAGGGCTACTACTCGATAGCGGACCTAAAGGGAATAGCGCTTAAGCACATTAAGCTCACCAAGGACGTTGAGAGAAGACCTATGAACGTGTCGATGAAGTTTAATAAGAAAAAATGCAACGGATGCGGTGAATGCGTGGTAAGCTGCTTCTACGACGCGATTACAATAGGCGGCGACAATAAAGCTGAGATCGACCAAGCTAAATGCGACGTATGCGGATTGTGCTACGAAAAGTGTCCAGTAGACGCTGTTGAAATAGTGAGGAAATAGGAAACATCTAAACTCTCCAGGAAACCTGGGAGGAATCCCCTATTTATTTAACTAAAATGGAAGAGCACATGCTCAACGGTGAGTATGGGCCAGCTGCACAGAAAGCGATGCAGATACTTGTTGCGCTTGGAGATGTCTACGACGCTGAGAAGATGGCTGAAGTTAGCAATGTGCATATGCCAGGATCCTCTGTCGTTGTGGCTGGTGACGCTGGGCTAAGCTTCGTAGAGGAGATGGCTGATAAGAAGGCTTGCTTCAAGGCCTTCACAACCCTGAACCCCGCTGCAGTAGACCTAGCTAAATGGAGCGAGATAGGTTTCTCGAAAGAGGCTGCTGAAAAGCAGTTTAGGCTAACTGAAGCATACAGACGTATGGGCGGGATCTGCACACATACATGCACTCCCTACCTTATTGGAAACGTGCCTAGGACAGGTGAAAATGTTGCCTGGGGGGAGTCGTCAGCCATAGCTTTCTCAAACTCTGTGCTTGGAGCTAGAACCAACAGGGAAGGAGGCCCCTCAGCCCTAGCCTCATCAATAACAGGTAGGACACCTCTCTACGGCTATCACCTCCAAGAAAACAGGAGAGGCCAAGTTCACGTCAGAGTTAAGGCTAAGCTAAGCGACATACCCGACTACGGTGCGCTGGGCTACCATGTTGGCATGATTGCTAAGGAGGCTGTTCCTGTTTTTGAAGGAATCCCCTTGGATGTGAATCTGGATAGGCTGAAGATGCTCTCAGCAGCACTTGCATCTTCAGGTGCAGTTGCACTTTACCACATTGTTGGGATTACACCTGAAGCCTCAACCTTGCAACAGGCGTTTCATGGGGGAAAACCTTCTGAAGCCATAGATTTCGGAGATGATGAGCTGAGAGATGCTAAGCAGAAGCTTTCTAAGGCTACTGGAAGCAAGGTTGACATGGTCTGTTTTGGTTGCCCACATGCTTCAATAGGCGAACTCAGGGAGATTTCAGAGGTGCTTCATGGAAGAAAAGTGCATAGTGAAGTTAGGCTTTGGATCTGCACTTCGACGGCTGTAAAATCTCTGGCTGACAGGATGGGGTACACAGAAATAATTGAGATGTCAGGCGGAACCATTGTGTGCGACACATGTCCCGTGCTGGCGCCTACAAAAGATTTTGCGAAGAGGTTTAACGTCAGCACAATTGCCACAAACTCAGCTAAGCTTGCTCACTATGCTCCGGGCCAATGTAACCTAATGCCATTCTACGGCAACCTTAAGAGGTGCGTTGAGGCAACGGCTAAAGGAGTTTGGGGGAAGTAGTTATGTCTGAACTTACAATTAGAGGCCATAAGGTTGCAGGAGGCAAAGCTGAGGGTGAAGCTCTTGTCACTAGAGACTCAATATCCTTTATGGGTGGAGTTGACCCTAAGACTGGGTTAATCACCGAGAAGGGACATGAGCTTGAGGGGAAAAATATAGCTGGCAAAATCCTCGTGTTCCCATCAGAGAAGGGTTCCACAGGAGGATCCTACATGATTTACGACATGGCTAAGAGAGGCACAGCACCTAAGGCCTTCATAAATGTTAGGGCTGGATCTATTGTTGCTGTTGGAGCAATAATGGGGAATATACCGATGCTTGATAGGCTTGAAAGGAATCCAATTGAAGCCATAAGGACAGGAGACCAGTTGGCGGTTGACGCTGACGCTGGAACCTTAAGGATAATTCGCCGAAAAAGCTGAATGCGAACATGCTTCCCATATAGGCTCATGATTGATAAATCATTAATATGTGTTCCACTGTAATAATCATCAAAATTGGTGATGTTTTTTGGAGAAAGCAAAAAGAGATTTACTAACTCAGTTTGAAAAACTCTCAACAACAAACATCTCAGATGCACTTGACAAGCTTGGTTTGAAAGGCGCTGTGATAGGTGTCCTACCAATGTTTCAATGCCCAAAAATAGTTGGCTTCGCAGTCACAATTAAGATAGCTGCAGCTGGCCTAACCCCGTCAAAACATCATCTGGGCATAGAGGCGATTGAAGCCGCTGGGCCAGGCAACATCATCATCATAGATAATGGAGGCCGAACAGACGTTTCCTGCTGGGGGGAGATACTGAGCACAGCAGCAAGGAAGAAGGGTATTGCTGGCGTTGTGATAGACGGCGCCTTCAGAGACCTTGATTCAATCAAGCAGATAGGCTTCCCAGTTTACGCTAGAGGCGTGGTTCCAGTAACCGCTAGAGGACGCATCATGCAGGAGTCGTTCAACGTACTGATTCGATGCGGCACCGCCCAAGTTAGGTCAGGAGACATAGTTGTCGCTGACGACAATGGGGTGACCATTGTCCCAATAGAGAAGGCTGAGGAGGTTCTTAAGGTGGCTGAAGGGTTCCTGCAGAAGGAGCGTGCGATGATAGAGGAGATAGAGAAGGGTCAATCCATCTTGGAGGTTGATAATAAATTCAGGTACGAAGAAATGGTTAAGCGCCAGTGAAGTGGTTGTGTTTGGATGAAATAATTTTAGAAGTGGAAAAGCCGCCTGAAGCCTTAGTGAAAAAGTTTCAGAGACATTCAGTTTCCACGCTTTGCGAAGTTATGGGTAAACGCGGCTTCATGACCCATGAGATTAAGCCTATTCAACCAAACATGAAGGTTGTTGGCCCAGTCTTCACTGTTTTCTGTCATGTGGGCGATAACCTCATGCTTCATAAGGCTTTAGAGCTTGCTGAGAAGGGTGATGTTCTAGTCGTTAATGCAGGAGGCTACAAGGAGGCTGGGGGAATGTGGGGGGAAATAATGACTCTGGCAGCAAAGGCTAGAGGAGTAGCCGGCCTAGTTATAGACGGGGCTGTTAGGGACATAGCTGCAATCAGGGAGCTAGGTTTCCCAGTTTTCGCTAGGGCTGTGAGTCCAGGTGGAACTGTCAAGGAATCTTTAGGCTTCATCAATAAGCCTGTTCTGTGCGGAGGCCTAATCGTAAACCCCGGTGACATTGTTGTTGGGGATGATGATGGGGTTGTTGTTGTTCCTAGAAATATTGCGGAGGATGCTGCGGATAAGGCAGAGGCAAGGGAGAAGCGTGAGGAGGAGGTTAAGAAGCTTATACAGCAGGGTAAGTCTACAATGGAGATATATGGCTTCGATAAGGTGTTAAGGCAGAAGGGAGTTAAGGAGGTAAGACGTTAGGAGGATGAATGCTTGGAGCTTAAAGATTTCGAGAGACCGCCGAAAAGAGTGATAGAGGAGTACCTTAAGCTTCCAACACCGAACGTTTCAGATGCGCTTGATAGATTTAAGATTAAAGGCGGATGTGAGGGAATTCTCCCCATTGTGGAGGGCGTGAAGCTTGTGGGTCCAGCTTTCACGCTTAAATATATTCCTGTAGGCGTAACACCGGGCACGGTTGGAGACTTTATCGATGCTGCGAAGCCAGGCGACGTCATCGTCATCGATAATGGAGGCAGAACCTACTGCACAGTTTGGGGGGATCTGCTAACTGTGACAGCTGTCAAGAGAGGTATAGCTGGAACCGTTATTGACGGCGCCTGCAGAGATGTCCCTAAGATCAGGCAGCTTAGATACCCAATATTCACCCGTGGACGCTTCATGATGACTGGTAAGGATAGGGTTCAGCTTGAAGCTATGAATGTGCCTGTGAGCATTTCAAGTGTTCAAGTTAGACCGGGAGACCTCGTTGTCGGCGACGACAGCGGCATTGTCGTTGTACCTAAGGAGAAGATTGAGGAGGTTCTAGCCATAGCTAAGGATGTTGCCAGCAGTGAAGATTACATCGAGAGGGAAGTTATGGCTGGCTCCACGCTTGTTGAGGCTAGAAAGAAACATAAGTATCATGAGCTTCAGAGATCCAAAGGCTAGGATGGGACCCTCCTCATGGAAGTTTTTGACACAGACGTCCTAGTACTAGGTGGAGGAGGAGCTGCAGCTAGGGCGGCTGTTGAGGCTGCTAGAAGCGGCGTAACTGTAACAATGGCTGTTAAGGGTAAGTTTGGAAGCTGCGGCTCAACAGCAACAGGTAAATCTGAAGCTATGGCTATTTCCGCAGCCATAGGCTACGGAGATCCACGAGATAATCCTGAGGTTCATTTCAAGGACACTGTTGAGGTTGGTCAGGGCCTATGCGATGAAAGGCTTGTTAGAATACTTGTGGATGAGGCTCCTCAAAGGCTTTTTGAGCTGGTTAAGCTCGGCGCGAAATTCGATGTGGAGGGGGATAAGCTTAAGCAGAGGATGAGCGACGCTGCAACCTACCCAAGGGTCTGCGGCAGCAAGGGAATAACTGGGAAAATCATTCTAGACGCCCTGACAGACGAACTTAGGAGGCTTGACGTTAACATTGTTGAGAATGCTATGGTAACAAAGCTGCTTACTAGAAATTCAACAGTGATTGGAGCTACCGTAGTAGATTTGAAGACTGGGACTCTAGATGTGTTTAGAGCTAAATCAGTTATCTTGGCAACAGGCGGCGGAGGTCAAGTTTTCCTCTACAATGCTTTTACACCTGACATGACTGGGGATGGCTATGCCTTAGCCTATGATGCTGGAGCTGAACTGGTTAACATGGAGTTTGTTCAGATGGGCCCTGCCCTAATACATCCATACGTTAGAGTTATCTCAGGCTCTCTTTGGCGCCTCAACCCAAGGGTTTACAACGCTGGTAAGGAACAGTTTCTAGGTAGGTATCTGCCCTCAGGCTTGACGCCTGAAGATCTTTTTAAGATTAAGACTTTTCCCTTCACGACGAGGACGAAGGCGATGTATTTGGATCTGGCCATATACTCTGAGATTAAGGCTGGAAGAGGCACGGAGCATGGAGGGGTATACTTCGATGTAACTCATGTGCCTGAGGATGTTGTGAAGAGCGCTCCGATAACATTCAACGACCTGCTATCAAGAGGCTTGGACATGAGGAAGCAACCTATAGAAATAGGGATTGCAGCCCAGAACTTCAACGGTGGGGTTAGAATTAACGAGAGGACTGAAACATCTGTTACAGGACTCTACGTGGCTGGTGAGGTTGCTGGCGGTGTTCGTGGACCTGATAGGCCTGGGGGGAACGCGCTTGCGGAATGCCAGGTTTTCGGAGCGAGAGCAGGGAAGTATGCTGCTGAGAGAGCTAAGAGCGTTCAACTCTCGGAAGTTGACCTTAAGGATGTGGATAAGCAGAGGCGTGAACTTGATGGAATTGTTGGGCGCTCCGGCGGCTTGGAACCGAGGTCTGTGGCTAAGAAGATTCAGAGGGTTATGTGGGAAAACGTTTGCGTAGCTAGAAATCGTATGGGCCTTGAACATGCCTTAGGTGAGCTTCAGAAGATCAAGCGGGATATGTTGCTGAAAGTTTATGCGTCTAAAACAAGCCTTATGGAGGCGCTGAGCCTAAGAAGCCTGATACTTACGGGTGAAGCTGTTGCGGCAGCCGCGCTAACACGTGAAGAGAGTAGAGGTAATCATTATAGGGAGGACTTCCCGCAGAGAAATGATGAGAAGTGGCTTAACAACATACTATTGCGAAAAATAGGTCAAAAGATGGTTACGGAGATAGTTAAGCCACAGAGAATTTAGATCCCTTTCTTATTTCACACCCATCTATTCGATTCTTGAGTAAAGCAGATGAATAATAGCGGTTCATTCATAAGTAATTAGTTTTTGTTCCTCAAGAATCTTCTGAAGCTTGTTGATCGCTAGGTGCACTTGCTCCTCCTTCTTAGCGCCTGTACAAACAAGTTTTCCGCTGGCGAAAAGGAGAATCACAACCTTAGGGTCATCCATCCTGTAAATTAAACCTGGAAACTGCTCAGGCTCATACATTGTTCTTTTAAGCGTGTACGTTGACTTCTCAAGGTCGATGTAGCCGTTTAAGCCAGCTGAAGCCACAATGTTCTGTATCGTAATCTCAGGCCTCCCAACGATGACTATACCGTACTTCTTAAGGTCTTCAACAACTTTCATAACCGCCTTCTTAGCTTGCCTCTCAGACTTGGCACCTGTGCAAACCATCTTGCCTGAGCTGAATATAAGCGTCGCAGTCTTAGGTTTCTTCAACCTGTAGACTAGGCCTGGAAACTGCTCAGGCCTATACTCAACTCCTGGGGAAAGCCTAACTATAGAGTTCAGGTCAATTTTCTGGTTTAATGTTCCTGAGGCAACAACGTTCTCGATGCTTATGAACTGCTTCTTTTTATCCAAGAAACACCATCCCATCAAATCAAGAATTTATAAAGCTACTATTAAATAACGCTTCCTATATAGCTAATTGCTCTCCTCCCTCTTTTTCGCCTCTAACCCTGCGGCTATTATACAAGTCTAATCCCAGATAAATTATCACTAAAGCTGCAACAAGAAGAATTCTATCAGGCTTCTGCATCTCTCTAAGAAATATTCCTAGGTAAGGCGATATTGGGTAAGGTAGCTTCTCTATGACCTTGCCCACAACCAGATCAGCTGGGAAACGAATCTCCCAAGGTATCGACCCAGAGTTAGCATCTCCCTTGGTTGTGAAGAAGATTTTCCCATCGTTCCTATAGACTTCTATAACTCTGTGAACATTCAGTTCCTCATAGCGTATCGGCTTGTGGTAAACTATTATGTCGCCGACTTTTATTTCGTTGGGGTCAAATCCTCTAACAACAATTATGTCATCCACGTTTAGGGTTGGCTGCATGCTTCCTGAGATCACTACCAGCAGCGGCTTTTCTGTGTTAAGTGCGAAGCTAACAAAATACATGGCGCCGTGGAAGCCTACTATAAGCACACAAAAAATTATCACCATCTGAGCAGCATCACTTTTCCTAATTAACCTGTACACGCGTCTTAAGCTTCCACCATCCGCCAACAGGAAGACACCTCATTAAAGAAACTTTAAGCCTGAAGCTTCTTTATGACTTCATCAGACATCTTATCACCGGCCTGCATGAACTCCACACCTTTTTGAGTGATCTTGTAGATTCTTCTACCTCTACCGCCTTCAGACTGCCAAACACCCTCGATGAGCCTTCTTTCCTCAAGTGAGTGCAGCAGCGGATAAAGCGTCCCAGCACTTAGATAAACCTTGAACCTGTCACGTATCTCCATGTTGATCTCGTAGCCCCACCTATCTTTAGCAACCAAGAGACGAAGAATAATCAGGTCAAGTATGCTTTTGACTATACGTTCCCTCCAAAGCTTCTCAAGGTTGCTCAAACATACCTAACTCCTTTAGGTCTCCGATACGTTCAACACAAGCCTATTTAACCTTTATACAATAAAACTATTTCACCTTATTCTTTAGCTTAGCTGAAGAAAAAGTTTAGCTTCTAGACGCTTATAGTAGGTTCACATTGATTGCATTAAGTTTAACTTCCTCCTTGTGGGGTATGAGGGATTGCTACGAAAGAATCTTATTGCATAAAAGGTAGAACATGGTAGTTGGTGAGATTTTGGTAGTTGACCTCACTATTGTCGGTGGAAGAATTGTAACTTCAACCAGAACCGTTGAGGCTGGAGTTGCAATTAACGATGGGAAAATTGTAGCCATAGGGAAGGAGGCAACTTTGCCGAAGTCTCAAAGAGTCATCGATGCTAAAGGTAAACTTCTGCTACCTGGGCTTATAGATCCCCATGTTCACTTCAGGGATCCCGGCTTCCCACAGAAGGGGGATTTCACAACTGAATCAAAGGCTGCAGCAGCAGGTGGGGTAACCACTATTATGGATATGCCTAACACGAAGCCTGTTGTGGATTGCGTTGAGGTGTTCGAAGAGAAGAGGAAGATAGCTGAGAGTAAGTCCATCGTAGACTTCGCCCTGATTGGAGGAGTTGGGTCAAGCAATGTTGACGAGATCCCTAAGCTTGCTGAGGCCGGGGCAGTCTACTTCAAAACATTTATGGGGGGGTATGGACTCCGTGAAAACCCTGAGTTAAGTAAGCTTCTAATTGCTGAAGACAATGTTCTCCTCCAAGCCTTAAGGAAGGGCGCTCGAACAGGGCTTGTTCAGGCAGTTCATGCAGAGGACAATGATTTGGTGAATTTCTTTGTGCAGGAACTAATTAACAAGGGTAAAATAGACCTGAAGGCATTTTTCGAATCTAGGCCAAACATAGTTGAGGATGAAGCCACATCGCGAGCAATCCTTCTGGCTGAGAATACTGGTTGCAGAATACACTTTGTACACATGAGTTCATCCGGAGCAGCTGAGCTTGTGCGTAATGCGAAGCTTAAAGGGCTTGCCGTAACATCAGAAACATGCGTCCACTACCTGATGTTGACCTCTGAAGACGCTTTGAAGGCTGGGCCCTACGGCATCATGGTTCCTCCACTTAGATCCAGCAAAGATGTTGAAGCCTTATGGAAAGCAATTCAGAATGGAGCAATCGACATGATAGGCTCAGACCATGCGCCGCATACGGTTGAAGAGAAGCAGCTTGGCTTAGAGGATGTATGGAAGACGCCGCTAGGCTGTATTGGGGTTGAAACAACGCTTCCTCTTCTTCTAACTAAGGTTAATGAAGGTAGGATTGGGCTTCAAAGACTTGTTGAGCTCACCTCAACAAACGCTGCGAAACTGTTCAGCCTATACCCAACAAAGGGCACAATAGAGATGGGATCAGACGCAGACCTAGCTATAGTTGACCTGAAGAAGAAGAAAACCATAAGGCAGGAGGAGCTGCACAGCAAAATCAAGGTTAGCCTGTTTAACGGCTTGGAAGTGAAGGGAGTGCCTACGACAACGATTCTTAGAGGGACAATCATTATGGAGGAGGGAGAAGTTACGGGTGTACTTGGTCAAGGTAGGTTTGTAAAGCCATCTAGGGTTAGGTAATATAGGGTTACTGCTGTTCTTAAAATGGTTTACTCAAGCGTTTTTCCCTGGGATTTCCTCCTTCTCCACCATTCCATCCTTTAGGCAGATGACTCTATCTGTTTTTCCAGCAAGCTCAAGGTTATGGGTAACCATTACTATAGTTGTGCCGCGTTTTAAGTTCATCTCACGTAGAATTCTCATGATTTCAAGTCCTGTTTTCGAATTAACATTTCCAGTAGGCTCGTCCCCAAGAATGATTGTTGGGTCGTTAAGGCTCTGGCTATGGTAACAATGGCATAACCGGATTTCTCTAGGTTTTTGTATTCCACATGAATTTTACTGTCGCTTCATTGACTAGTTTTGTCAGTAAGCAGTCATCTCCAGAAATTCTTAAGCGGCTTCAGCTTCCCCACCTAGAAGCCATAAGCATGCTTAGGCACTTCCTCAGCCTTCGCTTTACGCTCAACCTCAAGTTTCCTAAGATCCCGTCTAAGGATCTTTTCCGTCACCGTCTTAGGCAACGACTCAACAAACTCAATCTCTTTAGGTGCTTTGAAGGGCGCTATAGTCTTCAAAACCATTTCGCGGATGCCCTTAGCCAACTCTTCAGACGGCTGAAAACCAGGACGTAGAACCACGAAGGCCTTAACCTTCTGACCAAGAGTGGGGTCAGGAGCCCCAATAACAGCTGCCTCAAGAACCGCTTTATGCCCTTGCAAGGTATCTTCAATCTCCTTCGGCCCAACAAGATAGCCGCGGCTCTTAATCATATCGTCTGACCTAGATGCGAAGAAGAAGAAGCCCTCCTCATCAACATAAGCCAAGTCTCCTGTGAGATACCAGCCAGCCTTAAACCTCTCAGCCCACTCCTTTTCTCGGCCTTCATACCTCAAGGCCAGACCAGGATGCTTAGCACTAATCGCCAGATAGCCTATAGCCCCTTTAGGACATTCCCCTCCTTCATCATCCACCACGGTTGTAGGAGGAACCCCTGGAAAAGGCTTGCCCATCGAACTCATCTTCACAATCCCAGGTCTTGTGCAGCAGAATATGTGAATTTCAGTTTGACCAATTGAGTCGTAAATTTCGCATCCAAAACGTTCCCTCCAAGAATTAAATACATCAGGCGGAAGTGTTTCACCTGAACTTAACCCCATCTTCAGAGAGGAGTAGTCATACTTCTTTTCCGCGTCCTCTATCAGCAACATACGTTTGTAGATGGTTGGATTAGCAATGTAGTGTGTAGCCCGATACTTCTCTATGTGGCTGAAAGCCCTCTCAGGATCAAACCTACCCTTATGCACTCCAACTGTTGCTCCGAGGTAGAGTGGGTACATGCAGTTGCAGCCGAAGGGGTACATCCAAGCAATCTCAGATACCGATAACGTAACATCTCCGGGTTTAAGATGCATCTCTAGTTTGCCTATGGGATCTCCGGTCCACATCAGCCACCTATGAGCGTGTACAATGCCCTTTGGTGGACCTGTTGTCCCAGAGGTGTAAAGCATAAAGGCTTCATCATTCTTCGACATCTCCGCGCACTTTAACTCTGTTGACTTATTCTTCACAAGGTTCTCGAATGAAACTTGATCTTTTTTTGGTTCGCCGATTACAATAAGGTGCTTCAACGTTTTGATGGTTGCCCGCGCCTCATCCAGCGGCTCAACAACTTCTGAGTCTGCTATAGCTGCTACTGCCCTACTGTTGTTGAGGATATACTCCAGTTCCTTAACTCTGAATAGTGTGCTGGACGGTATAGGCACTGCCCCTATCTTCATGCATGCTATTATTGAGGCATAGAGCGTCGGAGTATTCGGCGTTCTCAGCAGAACCCTGTTTCCCTTCCCGACGCCTATCTCCATTAATCCATTACCTATCCTATTCACCTCAGCCTGAAGTTCCTTCCAACTTATCTTTCTATCGTCAAAAAGGAGAGCGGCTCTGTCGCCTTTACCTTCCTCAACCCATCTATCACATGTGTACCAGGCCATATTCATTTTTTCAGGTACAGATATTCTCAATGACTCTTCCATAGACATAACCCGCCAAATAAACTTCTTAAACAGCAACCTACAATAAAAAGCTTAAGGATAAATCTAGAACTATGCAGTTCAGAATATTCCTAGGATAGTTGGCGTAGTAGACTTCAAGAAATAAGCAGGAATTAAACATATCAAAGAAGAAGCTGTAAAAATCTACTAGAACTAACAAAGACATCTTAAAATAGATGCATTTGTCATGATAGGTTAATACCGTCAATTAATGGATGAAACCGACCTCTCATAAGAGTAGTGGTTTGCCAAAAATTTACAGTGAATTTTTCGTGGATTCAACCCCTAAAGAGATGGTGGCTAAAGCAGTAGCCCTTAAGGATAAAGGTATACCCCCATCTCCCTTCTGGAATGAATATCTTGAACAAATTAAAGATAAAGATATACTGGAGAACCAACCTAAAAAAGGCCTATATCCTAACTTAGACGAAAAGAAGCTCAAAGAAATCTTTAATCTAAGAGATTTATTGGTAGGAAAAAATTCATTCCATCGTGAATGGTGTCCAAAACGGTATACGATAAAGCTCGCAATGACTTTAATATTAGTAAAGTGTCGTCGTCGATCTATTTGGCGGGCGCACACAATAGAATTCAATGGTTCAAATCACGATGGCCGCACCAAGGTATACACACACAAAAAAATAACAAAACCCACGAGACTAAACACTATACAAATAACGCATGTCAAAAAAATGGAAATTATGGAGAAACAGCTTGAAGCATCAGGATTAGTTGGAAACTACTTTTCTCCTTGTCTTCCCAAAAACTAGAAGCACTGAAACTATCACTAGGATGTAAGCTGCCACCCTCAAAACAGTAAGGAAGATTTCAGCAACCGCTACTCCGAGAATCGTCAAAGTATGCGAAACAGCAAACCCAAGGAAACCCAGTGCCAAAGCGATCAAGAAGGGCATTTTCTCCCCGGTTCTCTTAAGCAAGTATAGGTAGGCCGCTATCGATAGTACAACTATTATCCAAGCAAATGCAGCGTTCACATAATTTACGAGTGGTACCATTGACTTCACCTCCGCACTAACCATTTTTCATAGCCGTTGTTCGTACTGTATATTTAAGATTTGTGTAAAGATTGAGGGGCAAAAGTAACAAACGCAATCGTGTAATTTGAATTAGTTAATTTTTTAATTTGTGTGTGTGCGCACCAAGGTATAACACACACTTACTCTGCTACCAATCAACTTCTATGATTAATGCACCTTGGTAGCCACAATCTAAGCATTTGTACATGTTCCCGCCACCCCGTCCAAGCCAGATATCCACGTTACTCCTACGACAAACTGGACAAACCTTTACCAATTTAGTTCACCTATTTCTTATTATGTTGGAAACAGGTAAGGCATTGTTTGTTTTGGTGATGGCGGCGTTGCTTCTCTTCTCTTACCTACCCTATGCTTCGAAGAAACTTTTCTCCTTGAAACCTTCACAACTTGAGGACGGATACTCACCACCCTGTACTCCGAGAAGCCCTCACGGTGAAGGAACCGCTTCAAGCATGCTTTCACTTCCTTGGCGCTATTACCAACCACGGTGAGCCTACTGCCCTTAACCTCAACCGAGGCTTGGTTTGATCTGAGTAGACTTGCAACGGATTCGGCTTCACCCTTTAACTCCGACATATCCACTGTTATCGAGCTTACCACTTTTTTGCATCCTCCATAAAAAAGGGAGTTTAGTGTAGTAGAGCAGTTAGAAGGCTCGATATGCCTTGAGAGACGACTGCTGCTATCGCTATTACTACGGCTACCATCATCAATCCGACGGTGACATTGCCTCTCTTAAGTTCCTCCCACATCTTGATGCCTTTGGTCAATTTGCCTAGGACGGAGAGACCGATGTATTGAGCCACGACGGCCAAGGCTAAGGCCAATATTAGCTGAATGAATCCAACTATGATTCCGACAATATCCAAAGTGACGAAGAGGCCTGTCACTCCATGAGCGATGATAGTAGCAACTGAGATGAAGAGCCCAGTCATGAAGACAGCTACAGCGGTATTCCCCTTCCCTATCTCCGCCCACGCATCGAGTCCCTTTGTCAATTTGCCGAGCACATATGATGCGGTATATAGTGCGACAACAGCAAAGACTATAGCCAGCACTAATCTCACGAAGGCTAACCCAACGAGGACAATATCCATTTTCCTCTCACCTCCCTCTAGGATCCATTTCGGTTATAGTCTTATAAGGCAAGCGCACTAATGGTATGCATCAATGATGAATCCTGAAGCGGTTGAGATTTATGTAATATCAGGGCAAGATCTGGAAGTGCCTTCGAGTGACTAAGATGCGAAAAAGCCCTGTTCATATTAGATTCGAGATACTGGAGTATTTGTATTACAATCCGGGGCTACATTTGCGTACTCATCTTTGGAGAAGAACGACGGATCTTTCTTATGATGACTTCTTGAAGTATCTGGAAGGGATGAAGAATAGGAAGATGGTTGAGGAAGAGAGTGGAGGCTGCGGACTTACACAGGAGGGAAGAGATATCTACGTTCGACTGAGAGATGCGCTTCCGACCTTACTGTAGGCGATTGAAGATTCACCTTTGGTGCATTCATCTTTTATATGAGGACAAGCCGAGAGTTTGGTGAACGAGTGGAGAGCATGAGCGAAGAGAAGTCTGAAACCCGTTACCCAGTGAAGTCTATCCATGACTTCCTTCTTGAGGTGGAGAGGGAGTTGAGGAGATTTAGGATCGCGTCATTGATAGGTGTGATTGCGTGGCTTCTCATTTTGCCTTCCTTGATTCGATTCTCAGTCCGATTAATTGAGTTGGCTGAAGTATCTCCTCGTGCTCGCGTGGAATTAATAATTGATATGATACTCTTGGCCTTGGCCGCTTTGTCGCTATGTTACTTAGCATACACCCTTTATAGGCAGAATAGATTCTTCAAGAGATGGGGCCGACGATTCGAGTTGCTTAAGGAGTTCGAGCAGAAGCTTCTTGGCGAGAAAAACGATAGCGTTTAGGGTTGGACTGATCAGCTTCACCTACATAGGCCTAATGTAGGCAACCTCTCCAAAAATCGAAGGGTATGGGGATCGAGACTGATTAGAAAAAATCTAAGAAAACCTATTAGACAAGTTTACGCATGCTAGTTTGTTCCTAAATTGATGTGTTTGTGTGGGTTAGGCTGTGCAGTGGGTTATTGATCTTGCTTTCCACGGCTTTCCAGAGCGGATAGCGTTGATAGGTGTTAGCATATTCATGTTAACCCAGAGAATTTAGGAACATGCTGGCGCGTGGAAAATACGGAAAAAATAAATATTATGGAACCCACTTCGAAACTTGATGCTTTAACAGTGTCAGTCGGGGAAATAGAGGCTCTGCTTAAGGCAAACCCTGTTCGGGATTCTATTAGAGAAGATTTGAAGAGGATTGGTAAGATTCTCCAGGGTGAAAGGTTCAGGTTAATAGAACTTGAAGCCTCAGGCGTGAGTAGGCAGGTTGAGATTTTTTATGCCAAGAATAGAAGTGATGCTTTCCTTCAAATATTATTCAATAATCTCCCTAAGAAGACGTGTCGAATTGAAGTGAAGGGAAACTATGGTGAACCTAAACTGTTGAGAAACGATATTCTTGTTTCTGAAGGTTTACTTAGAAGAAAGCTGAACACGTTGGAAAAATTCTTGGAAGCAAACGGGTTCCCTACTAGAATGATGGGTAGAGACCTTCTTACCGTTGAAATACAGGGCGTGGTGGCTAAGAATAAGGTTTCCGGCAACCTGATAGTGTATACCTTCGATGATTTGAAAACAACGGAAATCGATCGAGGAGGAGGCTTGATAAAATGGTCAACAGGAATGACTTACGACATGGAAAGCTTCATACCTATTGGAGGAAGCTTCCCATACGTATCCAGTAGAAAGCTGGAATTAAAAGAAAAAATTGAGAAAGAACATGTTCCTCTACTAAAATACCATTCTCATCCATCAGAGGATTCAGATCAGCTTTCCGACGGTGACGTGAAAAACATGGTGTCCTCAAACGAAATATACCCGCAGATAGTTTTTGTTCCAAGCCTGAAAGCGAAACTTTACATTCCTAAGCGAGATGCAGACTGGAAGCAGGTTTCACGCGAACTCTCAGAACTTGCGCTCTTTCCATACGATAGCTATGTGGCTAGGAGACAGGAACTGTTAAAGAGATTTTTCATAATAGAAAACATTCAAGATTTTCACTAGAACGCGCGCCTTAACTTTACCTTCTCCTATTTCTGCTGTCTAACAAGCATGTTCACCATTTCCCCTGCCGCCTTTCTTGTGTTTTTCTTTAAAGATTTGATATCCCGGTCTGAGGCCTTTTCTTCTACTGTATACGTAAGCAATAATCGTAAAAACTGGCAATGAAATTAAAACAGTAAGAGTGACAAGTTGTGGAGTTATGAGTGGTTCAGGTTCAGATGATTTTTCTGTCAACATTTCAAACATAGCTTTTCCCTCTGCCAAAGGAGTACTAAATCCCATTAGTTCTCCCACTGTCGGCGCAATATCTTTTTGTTCTCTA